>Ga0208694_1000007_pt1 | contig 271705 bp, 237 predicted proteins | sample AD_UKC078_MetaG_FD_184442 | JGI IMG/M metagenome (GOLD analysis project Ga0208694, IMG submission 184442) | Active sludge microbial communities of municipal wastewater-treating anaerobic digesters from USA - AD_UKC078_MetaG (SPAdes) (version 2) | ecosystem: Engineered > Bioreactor > Anaerobic...
CGTTTCATAGTCTGATGACCATTTATCATCCAAGATGCTCTTTGCGGAGCAGGTCGGCAACCGTTTTTACAGGGTTGAATGTTATAAGGGGAACTTCCACGAAGGTGGTGTTCCAGTTGCTCATCGCTCCATTCCAGAGACCCGGAAGTTCGAGCGCCTTGAGTTTGCGTCCCTCATAGCTTTTGGATGAGATGAAACCGGCTTCATCATTAACAAAACGGGAGAGGTCATACCTTTTGCCCTCTGCATCGGTAATTGAGCATACCAGATCCACAGGATTGAAGTGTGTACCGGCAGCAAAAAGTCCGGCAGTTCGTGGGTCCGAAGGATTGAGCTCTACGCTTTCGAGTATCTGGAGCGAAGTGCAACCGTCCGCATCCCTGACTATGAAAGGTCCTCCTCCGGGTTCACCTTGATTGCGTACCATGCCGCAAACTCTGACAGGACGGTCGAGCTTGGAACGAAGCAATAGGGGAAGCAGTTCATAAGGAATTTTTTCAGGCAAGGTAATGCAGAATTGATCGTCAAGAAAACCGGAAACCTCATTACACAAAGCCACGATATCGTCCTTGCAACCTATTTTGAGCGCATTGTCGAGACGTGCGATATAGTCGAAACAGCGTTCGCGAAGTATGATGAGTTTACCGATGAGTAGTTTTTTCCATAGTACGGTCTGCTCGATAAAATCCTCTTTGACTACATTGTCTATATTCTTTATTACAACAATATCCGAATCAATTTCATTGAGATTCTTGATCAGAGCACCATGTCCTCCCGGACGGAAAAGCAGGGAGCCATCTGCTTTGCGGAAGGGCTTGTTCTCCTCGGTAGCAGCAATGGTGTCGGTTGAAGGTGATTGGAGTGTGAAATTGATCGAATACTTCACTCCGTAACGTTTTTCATACCTTTCCTTGACCGAGTCAGACAATTCCCGGAATCCTTCGAAATGCTCCGGCGAGACGGAAACCACGATGGAGATGGTACCATCCTTCATTTTGGCGTAAAGTGCACCCTCTACCAGATGTTCTTCAAAAGCCGTACGCACATCGTCGGAATACCTGTGAAAAAGCAACTGTCCCTTGGGTTTGGAGCCATAACCGAGGCCGCCATCGTTGAGTACCTTGTCAATGATCTCCATCGGAGTAGAGCCCTCAAACATTTCCGGAGTGTAAAATGCGAAATCTTTGATGCGTGACGTGAAATTACGTCCGTATTCCGACATTTCTCCACTTTCAAGCACGTTGAAAAGATCCCTGAACATTCTCGAAGCCGCACCTGAAGCCGGAACAAACTTAGTTACCTTGAGAGAATTGGAAACGAAGGCATTGAAAGCCTCTTTTTTATCATTCTCGGAAAAGACCTTGATGCCTCTAGTTGGCGTTGCAGCACTTAAAACGTCAAGCCACTCAAAACCGGTCTCGTAACGAGACATTTGTCCGGTGGCCTGCTCGACAGTGATGCCTCTTTCGGCAAAAACCTTCAAATCTTCATTATTAAACATAAATCAAAATTCTGTTCTGTAATTATAATGTAAGCGTATCTGTTCAAATCTTCCGGGGTCGGAACGCAGCATCCTGTCATCCTCCCATATGTCATAAATGGCACATAATCGGTCGCAAATCTCCTCCTGAGACAAACCTTCCGGGTCAAATCGGACTACCGCCGTGTCATCACTTATAGTAAAATCTTTCAAATCATCTATTCCGAAATGCTCTCCTGCAGCTCTAACGACAGCCGTACTGCCGTTGATCTTGCCCTGTCTGGAATAACCCGCAATGTGCGGTGTTGCTATATCTACCTTTTCAAGCAGTGCCCGATTGATGTCGGGTTCGTCGCTCCATACATCTGTCACAACACCAGAAAACTTTGGCATAAAGCGCAAAAGGGCATCTTCACAGACAACTTCTCCGCGAGAAGTATTAACAAAAATAGCCTTTTCTTTCATATCCTCAAAGAAAATGCCATCTGCAAAACCACGGTTCTCCTCCCAAAGGGGAATGTGAAGAGTAACTATATCGGACTGAGCCAACAATTGATCCAGAGAGGTGAAAAGATGTGCGTTGTGCGGTTCCAGTCTTTCCTTCGGAGGATCATTGCGCAGCACCCTGAACCCTAACCTTTCACCATAATCCGCCACCTTGGACCCCACATGGCCCACTCCAATGACACCGAGAGTAAGCCCCTGCAGAGAAATGGTTTTACGTCGCGCCAGAGCGTAGAGAGCCGTAAACAAATACTGTCGCACGGCTGAGGAGTTGCATCCGGGAGCATTGACCACCCGTATCCCCTTACTTAAACACCAATCTATATCCATATGATCAGTACCGATGGTTGCGCTGGCTACCAGCGATACACGAGAACCCTCCAACAGAGCGTCATTACAAAGGGTGCGGGTACGTACAAATAGAGCATCTGCATCACGCACCGCCTCCAGAGTGATATCCGAAGCCTTCAAGAAAGTACAATCGGCATAATCCCTTAAAATATCCATATAAGGTATGGCGATATCCGCTACAAATCTCAATTTTTTCTCCATATCAGTAGATGGTTATCTTTAGCACATGCTCCTCTTGGAGCATCGTGTTGATCCTGTTTCGAATGCTCTCAAGTTGAAAAAAGAGCTGACTACGGAGTACTGAAGAGGAAATTTTACAGGAGAGTACGCCATCCCTGAAGTATTTTTTCAGAGTCAGACCCGGTATCTCTTCGGGTTTGTAATAGGAACCGGTCATATCGAGCAGAACCAGATCCCACGCCTCAAAGATGCGTGCACAGAGAAGTCCCGATTCCATATTGTCTTCTTTTATGTACTCCTGCAGTACTTCTGCTACGGTGCGGCTCTTCTCTCTTCTCATAGTTCGGAGGTTTGAAGTGACCTGAATACTCCATTTTCAACGATGAAGGAGCGTGATTCTCCCTGCAGACTCTCCATAAGCCTCTCTATGCGTACTTTGTTGCTGTCGGAGATGAATATCTGACCAAAATCATCTTTAAGGACTATCTTGAGGAGAGATTCCACCCTCTCCATATCCAGCTTGTCAAAAAGATCGTCAAGCAGCAGAATGGGAGGCTTGGAGTAAATACTTTTCATAAAAGAGAACTGCGCCAGTTTCATTGCCAACAGAAAACTCTTCTGCTGACCCTGCGAGCCACAGTTGCGGATGGGATGATCTTCGATAAGAAAGTTCATATCGTCCCTCTGAGGGCCTACGGTAGTATATTTAAGGATGCGCTCCTTTTCCTCATCCTGTTGCAGCAGTGTAGAAAAATCTCCGTTGTCAAGGTCTGTGCGATAGCGTATTTTGACCTCTTCCCTGCCGTCGGAGAGTCTGGAATAGTATTCTCTCACGAGCGGATCGAGCTTGTTGCAGAGTTCACGCCGCGCGTCACAAACATAGTGTGCGTGCGGGACCATCTGCTCAGCAATTGTATCCAGTAGCACATCCGGAAGAAGATCCTCCTTCAGCAGACGATTGCGCCTGATCAGAAGATGAGTATATGCCTGGATATGGCGTAGGTATGCACGGTCGGTCTGTGAAAGGATAAAGTTGAGATATTTACGGCGTTCGTCACCGGAATCATGTATAAGAGAGGTGTCCGCAGGTGAAACCATCACTATGGGAAGCAATCCGATATGCTCGGAAAAGCGTTCATAATTACGCCCGTTGCGACGCACGGTCTTGGCTCCGCCCCTACGGATTGAGACTCCGATGCGCTCCTCGACTCCTCCTATGTCATAAACTCCCCCAATCTGTGCTTCTTCCGCATCAAAATTGCAAACATACCTGTCGGAAGAGGAGAAAAAACTCTTGGTCATCGAAAGATAATATACGGCATCAAGCAGATTGGTCTTGCCTGCTCCGTTGTTGCCCGATATGTAGTTGATTTTGGGCGAAAATTCCAGCGAAGCGGCAACTATATTTTTAAAATTGTGAAGTATGATGCTTTTGAGGTACATATAAGTCTTGTCAGAGTTTACAAAAGTACAAATTATTGTTTGTGTTTCCCATTTTTGTTGTAAATTTGCGTTTCGTAAATAACGCGAATAATACGAATAAAACGAATATAAATAAATAGACAATATAAGTAACAATGGCTACCAAGAAAAAACAATCCGCTAAAAAACAAAACACTCAGGAGGAAGTTAAATTAGGAACAGCGATTTCTTCAATAGAACTCTTCTTTCAAGACAAGAAAAATCAGAATAGGATATTTATAACTGTAATAGCAATTCTTGTCATAATATTCGGCATCGTTGCAATCAACAGATGGTATCTCCAACCTCTCAAGGCGGAAGCGAGGGCACAGATGTTTCCCGCAGAGCAATTATTCATGGACGGAGACTACCTCACAGCCCTCAATGGTGACGGCAATGTGATGGGATTCGCAGAAGTTGCAGACCAGTACGGCAACAAGGCCGGCAAAGTAGTCTACTTCTACAAAGGTATATGCCAACTACATACCGGTGACAATGAAGGTGCAATTGAGTCACTTAAGAAATATAGCGGAAAGGATAAAATTACAAAAGCCAGGGCTTACTGCTGCATCGCTGATGCCTATGTCAATCTCGACGACTACACAGAAGCTCTTAAATGGTATAAGAAGGCCATTGCCGTTGATTCCCATGGCTTTATTGCAGGTTACCTTCTCAAGGCCGGCATCATCTGCGAAGAGATGGGAGACAATGAGCAGGCACTCAAATTCTACGACGAAATTTCCATAAAATATCCAAACACACTCGAGGCTTACGAGGTGGGCAAATATATCTCACGCCTGAAAAACAACTAGTGCTATGGGCAGAGCATTTGAATTCAGGAAAGAGAGAAAATTCAAGCGCTGGGGCAATATGGCCCGCGTCTTCACCCGCCTTGGCAAGGAAATAACCATCGCGGCCAAGCAGGGTGGCACTGATCCTGCCGGCAACCCGCACCTGAGAACGCTTATCCAGACCGCCAAGTCCGAGAATATGCCTAAAGAAAATATCGAAAGGGCTATAAACAGGGCGGTCGAGAAGGACCAGAGTGATTACAAAGAAGTGGTTTATGAGGGTTACGGTCCTCATGGAGTAGCTTTTCTCGTAGAAACTGCAACGGACAACACAAATCGAACTGTGGCCAATATCCGCAGTTATTTCGCAAAATATGGTGGCAGTCTCGGCACATCAGGCAGCGTAGCATTCATGTTCGACCACAAATGCTCTTTCAAAGTTAAGAGTGACGAGCCTGTTGACCTCGAAGAACTCGAGTTGGAACTTATCGATTATGGTGCCGACGAGGTTTTTAAAAACGATGATGACGATATTATCAACATCTATGGTGAGTTTACTGCATTCAACGCCATTCAGAAGTTTATTGAGGAGAAGGGATTTGAAATCGTCTCCGGCGGATTTGAGAGATTTCCAAATGGAGAACTCAAGAAAGTGAGTGCTGAGGAGAGGGTGGAGCTGGACAAGCTTATCGAGAAACTAGAAGAGGACGAAGATGTCCAGAATGTATATCACACTCTCGATATCGAGGAATAATTACCCCCTTTCCCAACAAATTGAAAGTCGTTCCCTCAAGGAACGATTTTTTTATTAAAACAGCTGGTTTTTCTCACAATTATTGTTATGTTTGCCGAATTGTTAAAAAAACCTAAATAATCTTACCTAAATAATCTTATAAATTTATCCCTATAAATATGGACTTAACTCACATTGAACACATCGGTATAGCCGTCAAATCTTTGGAAGAGGCTATCCCCTATTATGAAAATGTACTGGGTCTGAAGTGCTACAAAATTGAAGAGGTAGCAGACCAGAAAGTCAAGACTGCATTCTTCCGGATCGGAGAAACCAAGATTGAACTTCTCGAGAGCACATCTTCCGAAGGATCTGTTGCACAATTCATCGAGAAGAGAGGCGAAGGCGTTCACCACATTGCATTTGCCACAAGCAGCGTAAAGGATTGCCTCGCTAAAGCAGAGGCCGAAGGCATACGACTCATCGACAAGGCTCCCAGAAAGGGTGCAGAAGGTCTCAACATAGCTTTCGTCCATCCAAAGTCCACTATGGGTGTTCTTACGGAGTTTTGTGAAAAAGGCGAATAACCAATAATTATTATATTTAAAATCTATAAGAATGAGTCATCAACTCGAAAAAGTAAAAGAGCTTATCGAACTTAGGGAGAAAGCTCGTTTGGGCGGCGGACAAAAGGCCATTGACGCCCAGCATGCAAAAGGCAAATACACCGCTCGCGAGAGGATCAGCATGCTCCTCGATGAGGGTAGTTTTGAAGAATTTGACATGTTCATGACCCACCGTTGCACCAACTTCGGGATGGAAAAGAAGACCTTCCTCGGTGACGGTGTCGTTACAGGTTATGGTACCATCAACGGCAGACTTGTTTATGTCTTTGCACAGGACTTTACCGTTATCGGCGGTTCTCTTTCAGAGACTCTTGCCCTCAGGATCTGCAAAGTCATGGACCAGGCCATGAAAGTGGGTGCCCCCATCATCGGTCTAAATGACTCCGGTGGAGCCCGTATTCAGGAGGGTGTAAATGCCCTTGCCGGCTATGCCGAGATTTTCCAGAGGAATATTCTCGCATCCGGTGTTGTTCCCCAGATTTCAGCCATCCTAGGTCCCTGTGCAGGTGGCGCAGTTTATTCTCCTGCACTTACCGACTTCAACATCATGGTTGAAGGTACCAGCTACATGTTCCTTACCGGTCCTGCAGTAGTAAAATCGGTTACCGGTGAGGTTGTAACCCAGGAAGAGCTTGGCGGTGCCAGCGTACATGCTTCTAAGAGCGGAGTGGCACACTTCGCCCTCCCCACTGAAGAAGAGGCTATCTCAACCATTCGCGAACTGATTGGATACATTCCACAGAACAATATGGAAGAACCTCCCTATGTTCACACTGAGGATCCTATCCACCGTCTCGAAGATGCTCTCAATGACATTATTCCTGATAGCCCCAACGCACCTTACGATATGTACCAGGTTATCGGCGGCATAGTTGACGACCATAAGTTCCTTGAAATCCATAAGAACTACGCAAGGAACATCATCGTCGGTTTTGCACGATTCGGCGGCTCCTCTGTGGGCATTGTTGCCAACCAGCCTAAAAATCTGGCCGGAGTACTCGACATCAATGCTTCCAAAAAGGCTGCACGTTTCGTACGTTTCTGTGATGCATTCAACATTCCTATCGTAACTCTCGTGGATGTTCCCGGCTTCCTACCGGGTACACAGCAAGAGTATGGTGGAATTATCCTCAACGGTGCAAAACTTCTCTACGCATTTGGTGAGGCTACCGTTCCCAAAGTGACCATTACCCTTAGAAAATCCTACGGTGGAGCGCACATCGTTATGAGCTGCAAGCAACTCCGCGGTGACATCAACTACGCTTGGCCTACAGCCAGTATCGCCGTAATGGGTGCTGACGGTGCCGTGGAGGTGCTATATGCTAAAGAAATAAGGGCTGAGGAGAACCCCGAAAAACGCGCCGAATTCATAGAGGAAAAGAAGCAAGAATACGAAGACCTCTTCAGCAACCCCTACAATGCTGCCAAATATGGCTATATTGACGATATTATCGAACCCAGAAATACCCGTTTCCGTATTATCCGCGCTCTGGAGCAGCTCTCTACAAAGAAGCTACTCAACCCGGCAAAGAAACACGATAACCTTCCACTCTAATCCAGCATAATGCCAATGAAACGAATATTCAAAATATTTCTTGTAGTTGCCGGATTGGGTATCGCACTGATCGCAAATGGCCAGAACCAGGGGTCAATGCGAATAAACGAGTATCTCGTTATCAATACCGACGACTTTCAGGATGACTTCGGACAGCAGAACTCGTGGATAGAGTTATTCAACTCTTCCTACGGCACTGTGGATATCGGAGGTTGTTACCTCACAGATGATCCGAACGACCTTAAAAAGTACCCTATCCCCGGTGGTGACGTCTTAACGGCCATCAAACCACGCCAGCATGTACTATTCTGGGCTGATAATCAGCCTTATCGAGGAACATTCCATATATCATTTGATCTTATAAATGCTGAGGAAATTATCCTCGTCAAAAGTGACGGAGTATCTATTATTGACAGAATTCCCGTACGCAAGGATCTCGCCCCAAATGTCTCATATGGTCGTAAAGATGACGGTGTAGGATCCATAAATGGAGATGGGGAAGGATGGCAGATAATGGAAAGAACTACCCCAAGCACCAATAACATCACTATTGACAAAACTCTCAAATCCAATAGGATGAAAGAAATGGACCCGTATGGATGGATGATGGCCGTATTAGCTATGACGGTAGTATTCGTTGCCCTAATCATCCTCTACTTAATCTTCAAATACATAGGTAAATATAACATTAGGCAGGGTAAAAAGCGGGTGGCAGCCAAATCAGGCAAAGCTCTATCCGAGGTCCAATATGGCGAGCTGCCCGGAGAAACCTATGCTGCCGTTGCTTTAGCTCTCCATCTCTATATAGTTGAGAGTGAAGCACACGACGAGGAAAGTTTTGTGATGACCCTTCAGCACACTGACAGATCATACTCACCCTGGAGTTCCAAGATATACGGCCTGCGCCAGACTCCGCAACTCAAAAGGAAATAATACATAATTTTAATAGAAATGAAAGAATACAAACTTAAAATAAACGGTAACAACTACTTTGTTGTCATTGATGATGTGGAGGAGACTTCCGCTAATGTTGAGGTCAACGGCACCAGCTATACTGTAGAGTTCGAAAAGCCTGTAGCAAAGTCATCAGCTCCCATAAAAATTATCCGAACTTCTACTCCGGCAGCCGTATCTTCAGTAAAACCTGTTCAACCCGTGGCACCTGCCACAGGTAGTTCTCCTGTTAAGTCACCTCTTCCGGGCGTTATCCTTGAAGTAAAATGTGCTGTTGGAAACACCGTAAAAAAGGGTGACGTACTCCTCATTCTAGAGGCTATGAAGATGGAGAATGTAATCGAAGCTACTGCTAACGGAAAAATTGAAAGCATAAAAGTCAACAAGGGCGACTCGGTACTTGAAGGCGATACACTTGTAGTAATAGGCTAGTCTAGTATGGAAAATATCTTATTAAACCTCAAAACGTTCTGGCAATTTACCGGATTTGCCAATTTACAGTGGGGACACCTGATAATGATTATCATCGGCTGCTTCTTTATGTATCTTGCCATAAAGAAAGAATGGGAACCGATGCTGCTCGTCCCTATCGGATTCGGTATCCTCATCGGTAACATTCCCCTATTTGCCGGCTTGAGTGTCGGAGTTTATGAAGAGGGATCCGTATTGAACATTCTCTACCAGGGGGTCCAGAGGGGTTTCTATCCTCCTCTGATTTTCATGGGCATAGGGGCAATGACCGACTTCTCTGCATTGATATCAAACCCAAAACTGCTTCTTATCGGTGCAGCCGCACAGTTTGGTATCTTTGGAGCATATGCCATTTCTCTCGCTGTCGGTTTTGACCCGATGCAAGCGGGTGCCATCGGTATCATCGGTGGTGCTGACGGTCCGACAGCCATCTTCCTGACATCGAGACTTGCTCCTGACCTTTTGGGTGCAGTTGCAGTTTCGGCATATTCGTATATGGCTCTGGTTCCCGTCATACAGCCACCTATAATGAAAGTGCTCACTACAAAGAAGGAGCGTCTGATCCGTATGAAACCCCCCAGAGCGGTATCTCCTACTGAGAAGAAACTCTTTCCAATCATCGGCTTTTTGATAACGGCATTCATAGTACCTTCAGGTATTCCGTTACTCGGTATGCTTTTCTTCGGTAACCTTATTAAGGAAAGCGGAGTTACCAAACGTCTCGCAAACACAGCAAGCGGACCTATGGTTGATGTGGTAACCATCCTTATCGGTCTTACGGTTGGAGCTTCCACTCAGGCAGATCATTTCCTCAGACCAGACTCTGTAAAGATTTTTGCTATTGGCGCCCTATCATTTATGATTGCAACATTTGCAGGTGTGCTCTTCGTAAAAATCTTCAACATATTTCTCAAAGAAGGTAACAAGATCAACCCTCTCATCGGCAACGCCGGAGTTTCGGCAGTACCTGATTCAGCCAGGGTCTCCCAACTTGTAGGACTGGAGTACGACAGGACCAATCACCTGCTGATGCATGCTATGGGACCCAATGTAGCCGGAGTTATCGGCAGTGCAGTAGCTGCAGGTATTCTACTGGGATTCTTGGCATAATTTCAAGAAAATCATAGAAAAAAAGACGGTAAACAAAGAATTTACCGTCTTTTTTGTTGCTATTACTTTTCAATTTATTTATATTTGTCGCTTGAAACATTAAGTACTTATAATTATTACAATATGCAAAACAAGTTGCAGGAACTTACAGACAAGCTCTACAACGAAGGGCTGTCCAAAGGAAAACAGGAGGCCGAAGAACTAAAGGCCAAGGCACTTCAGGATGCGGACAATATAGTATCAAAGGCCAAAAATGAAGCCGCCGCCATTGTAGCAAAAGCAGAAAGGGAGGCAGCTGAGATTATCACCCGCGCGGACAATGATGTTAAAATGGCCTCTACACAGGCCATTAACGCATTAAGACAGCAGGTTGAGAAGATGATTATCACAAACACCGTCACTCCGGCTATCAAAGAAGCGATGTCCGACACCAAACTGATCAAGTCCGTTATTACTACCATTGCAGGCGCATTCAATGCTGCAAATCCCGACTCGGTCGCTCTCGAAATGATACTTCCCCAGAGCATGAAGTCGGAGCTTGAAGATTTTCTCAAAAAGGAAATCAACGGTAAGCTATGTAAAGGGCTCGAAGTAGAATATGTAAAAGGCCTTTCCAGCGGATTCAAAATCGGTCCGAAGGATGGAGGCTATATGATCAGCTTTACCGACGACGATTTTAATGCCATGATTGGCAGATACCTCAGACCTGCAACAAGACGCATTTTATTCGGCGAATAATGGGCAATTATCACTATATCATTGCCGGACTGCCCGATCTTCTTCTTGACTATGGTCCCCAGGCACTTGATGCCGCCTCACTCCAAAAGAGCATTACTGAAATGCTCTCTGACGAGGATCGCAGGATAATAGACTGGCTTGATTTCGGTCTGAACAAGGAATTAATCTCCCGCCATTTTTACCGTGCAGCTAAACACCATTCCAACCTCTTCATCAGGGAATATTTTACCTTTGACAAATGTGTGAGGGATGCCCGCCTATGCTGGCTTGATGGTTTGGCGTATGAAGGCGAATTTGAGGAGTACCCACGTCTGAAACAGATTTTTGCGATGGATAACCTCATAGAAAGGGAGCGTCAGCTTGACCGTTTTATGTGGGACAAGATCAATGAAATAACCTCCGGGGAGCTTTTCAACATCAATGTCCTGCTCGGTTTCTTAACCAAATCACGGGTAGTAGAAAGATGGGCACAGCTCGATCCCGAAAGCGGCAGAGCACTCTTTGCACGCCTTGTGAATGAGGTCAGAGGCACTTTCAAGGGAGTCAACTACGAATCATAAACAAGTAAAACATACAAACAAGCATGAAAAGTACAGGTATTGTAACAGGCATCATTTCCAACCTGGTGACGGTCGAAGTAAACGGACACGTCTCCCAGAATGAGATTTGCCACATCGATCTCGGAGGCACCAAACTTATGGCCGAGGTGATCAAAATCTCAGGAAAGAATGCCTTTGTACAAGTATATGAGAGCACACGTGGTCTAAAACAAGGTGACAAAGTTGAGTTTGCAGGCCATATGCTGGAAGCCACCCTGGGTCCCGGACTTCTCTCCAGCAGTTTTGACGGACTTCAGAACAACCTCGAAACAATGGAGGATATTTTTCTCAAGAGAGGAGAATACACAAAACCGCTGGATCACGAAAGACAATGGCACTTTACACCTTCCGCTAAACCGGGTGACAAAGTATTTGCCGCTGACTGGCTCGGAGAGGTAATGGAGGGCTGGCTTCATCACAAGATTATGGTCCCCTTCTCCTTCGATGGAGAATTCACCATTAAGAGCATTGCTCCGGAGGGGGACTACAAGATAGATGATACCATAGCAGTCCTCACGGACTCTGAAGGCGAAGAGCGCAAAGTGACAATGGTCCAGAAGTGGCCTGTCAAAGTTGCTATCGGCGGGTATATCGAAAAGCCACGTCCCTACCGCGTGATGGAGACCGGAGTACGCTGTATGGACACCCTCAACCCCATTGCGGAGGGAGGCACCGGCTTTATCCCCGGCCCCTTCGGATGCGGAAAAACAGTACTCCAGCACGCAATCGCCCGTCAGGGAGATGCAGAAGTGATAGTTATGGCTGCCTGCGGAGAGCGAGCCAACGAGGTGGTGGAGATCTTCACCGATTTTCCTAAGCTCATAGACCCGCACACCGGCCGCAAGCTGATGGAGAGAACTACAATCGTTTGTAATACATCCAATATGCCGGTAGCAGCACGTGAAGCATCAGTATATACTGCCATGACCATCTGTGAGTATTACCGCGCTATGGGTATGAAGGTGCTTCTGCTGGCAGACTCCACCTCCAGATGGGCCCAGGCGCTTCGCGAAATGTCCAACCGTATGGAGGAACTCCCCGGTGCAGATGCTTTCCCCGTGGACCTTACCGCCATCATCTCCAATTTCTACTCAAGGGCCGGCATCGTAAAACTGCGCAACGGAGAGACAGGTTCTGTGACATTTATAGGTACTGTTTCCCCTGCAGGAGGGAACCTGAAGGAGCCCGTGACCGAGGCTACAAAAAAAGCTGCACGCTGCTTCTATGCACTCTCTCAAGCTCGCGCTGATATGAAGAGGTACCCCGCAGTCGATCCCATTGACTCCTACTCCAAGTATCTGGAGTATCCTGAGGTGATAGAGTTCCTGGCCAAACGTGTAGATAAAAATTGGGTAGAAAAGGTCAATCGCGCCAAAAACATCATCCGTAGAGGTAAGGAGGTTGCTGACCAAATTAATATTCTCGGAGACGACGGAGTGCCAATGAGTTATCACGAACTCTACTGGAAATCCGAGCTGATAGATTTCGCAATCCTGCAGCAAGATGCATTCGACCCCATTGATTCCCTGACTTCTATGGAAAGACAGGAATATATGCTAACTCTCGTATTGGATGTCTGCGACACCCATTTGGAGTTTGAAAACTTCGAAGAGTGCGGAAACTTCTACAAAGAGCTGATCAACATCCTCCGCCAGATGAATTATTCCGAATTCAAGAGCGAGCAATTCAACAGATACCTTGAGCAACTTAACAACAAACTGAAAAAATGACAACAAAAGCGTTCCAGAGAATATACACACAGCTTGAAGCAATCACCAAGGCTACAGTTTCGCTCAGGGCAGCCGGTGTAGCTAATGATGAACTTGCGGTTGTAGACGGCCGTCTTGCACAGGTGGTGAAAATCAAAAATGATCTTATCACCCTTCAGATATTCGAGGGGACCGAAGGCATACCCACTAATGCGGAAGTCCTCTTTTTCGGCGAACCACCGGCTCTCAATGTGAGCGATGATCTGGCCGGAAGGTTTTTCAACGCTTACGGCCAACCTATTGACGATGGTCCCCCAATTGAGGGTGAAAGACGATATATCGGAGGCCCCTCCGTTAACCCATTCAGAAGAAAACAGCCCTCACAGCTGATTCCTACGGGTATTGCCGGCATTGACCTCAACAACACTCTCGTGTCCGGACAGAAAATCCCCTTCTTTGCCGACCCTGACCAGCCGTATAACCAGGTTATGGCTCAGGTAGCTCTCCGTGCGGATGTTGACAAGATCATCCTCGGAGGAATGGGACTCTCCAATGATGACTACCTTTACTTCAGACAGGTATTTGAAGGTGCCGGAGCCCTCAACAAAATCATCAGTTTTGTAAATACCACCGAGCAGCCCCCTGTGGAGCGTCTGCTCATTCCGGATATGGCACTCGCAGCTGCGGAGTATTTTGCAGTTGATAAAAATGAAAAAGTGCTTGTACTTCTGACAGACATGACACTTTATGCCGACGCACTCTGTATCGTATCCAACCGCATGGACCAGATTCCTTCAAAGGATTCAATGCCGGGATCACTATATTCGGACCTGGCGAAGATCTATGAAAAGGCTGTTCAGTTACCCGACGGAGGCTCAATCACCATCATTGCAGTTACAACGCTAAATGACGGTGACATTACACACGCCATCCCTGACAACACCGGATACATTACTGAAGGACAGCTCTTCCTCCGTATGGACACTGATACCGGCAAGGTAATTGTCGACCCTTTCCGCTCACTCTCACGACTCAAACAACTCGTGATAGGCAAGCAGACACGTGAAGACCACAATCAGGTGATGAATACAGCAGTACGTCTCTATGCCGACGCAGCTAACGCCAAGACAAAGCTGGAGAACGGTTTTGATCTGAGTGATTACGACCTGCGCTGCCTGGACTATGCAAAAGAGTACTCCACCAGACTGCTCGCAATTGATGTCAACATCCCTATTGACGAGATGCTCGACACTGCGTGGGAGCTCTTCGGCAAATATTTCTCCAAAGCGGAGACAGGTATCAGGGAAGCCCTTGTAGAAAAATACTGGAAAGACAAAGAATAATACCAAATGGCTATCAAATTCCAATTCAATAAAACATCCCTGAACGAGATCAACAAGCAGTTGAAGATCCGTTTAATGGCTCTACCGACCCTTCAGAACAAGGAGTCGGCCCTCCGTTTGGAGGTTAAGAAGGCCAAAAAGCGTTCAGAGGAACTATTGGAGGAGTTGGAGAAAGCGCTACAACAATATGACTATCTCGCTGCACTTTGGCACGAATTTGAACCAGGTTTGATCAAGGTCAGAGATGTCGAACTGGTGACGGTAAAGGTTGCCGGAGTCAAGACACCTGCATTGAAGAGCGTCAGCTACGATGTGGCGGAATTTGACCGCTACACGAGTCCGATGTGGTTTTCAGAAGGTGTCGAGATTCTCAAGCGACTTGCACAGCTCGGCATTGAGTCCGAAGTCTATGTAGAAAAAAGTAGAATTCTGGATTATCAAAGGAAAAAAACCACCCAGAAAGTTAACCTCTACGAAAAGGTCCAAATTCCCGGTTATGAAGAAGCAATACTCAAAATCAAGCGATTCATTGAGGATGAGGAAAACCTCTCCAAGGCTGCACAGAAGATAGTAAAAGCACGCCATCAGGCTGAAGAAGAGGAGGAAGCATCATGGTAAACAAAATGACACGATACTCCATCATCTCGTTCCAACCGGAACTGATGGATTTCCTTGACCGGCTCCAGGAGCTGGGAGTTATGGATATTACCCGCTCCTTTAAGGCTACGGACGAGACTTCCGGCCGCCTACTGGATATCACAACTTCAGAGAAGAAACTGATAAGGCGCTATAAGAACTTTCTCAAAAACCTCCCCGAAGATACCCCTGCAAAGGAAGTTATCACATCCAATGCAGAATCTGACATTTTTGACAGAATCGGTACACTGCTTGACTCTTCAGTTTCCCTAAAGCAGGAGCTGACCACCGCAATACGTGAACGGAACGATGCTCTTCCATGGGGAGACTTCGATCCGGCGGATATTGGCCGCCTGCAGAAAGCGGGATTTACACCCCACTTCTACATTATATCGGACAAAAAGTTTGATCCGGATTGGGAAAAGGAGTATCCTCTACAGCTGCTTAACTCATATGGAGGCAAGAGCTGCTTTGTGGTGCTCTCACCCATCGGTGAACCTTATACATTCCCTCATCCCGAATCACAACTCCCGCAACAATCCGCAAGAACTCTTGACGCCAGAATTGCCTCTTTGGAGCAGCAGATAATGGATACCAATTCAACTCTGGCAGCTCTCAAGGACTCTCTTCCTGAGATGGAGCGTAAATATGCGCTCGACACTCAAGAGCTTGACAAATATTTTGCAAGTGCTGCATCGGAGAGTCAGGCGGAAGGTTCGCTATCGGTTATGGAGGGGTTCGCCCCTGTCGAGAACGATGCATTAGTTGCTGAGTTTCTAAATGGCTGTGACCTGGTTGTTTGGCTCTCCGAACCCGCCAAAGCTGAGGACAATCCCCCTATCAAACTCAAAAATAACCGCTTCACCAGACTATTTGAGCTTATAGGTAATATGTATATGCTGCCGACATACGATGAGCTCGATCTGACGCCCTATTTCGCACCTTTCTATATGCTTTTCTTCGGACTCTGTCTGGGAGATATGGGATATGGTCTGATAATAGTGCTGGCGTCGTTGTTTATCATCTGGAAGGTTCCTTCTCTGCGAGAATATGCCAAACTCGGTATATGGCTGGGTGTGGGCACGATTATAATGCCTCTGCTCAACGGTACATTTTTCGGTGCCAAGATCTATGACATATTCAATATGTCTGACAGTATCAAGGGACTTTTCTTCACCGATATCAAGATGTTCTGGTTTGCAATCATTTTTGGTCTATTCCAAATTATTGTAGCCAGACTGATTTCAGCTATCTACAAAATACGCAGAGTGGGGTGGCAGCATGGTATGTCCAACATAGGATGGTGTATGATCTTAATATGGGTTGCCCTGCTCTATGCAGGTTCGCAGATCGGCAAGAATCTTACACCCCCTTGGTTGGGTTGGACCTTTGGAGCAGGAGGTTTGGCACTAGTAGTACTTTTCTCCAAGCCTGTACGTAACCCTATCAAACGCATTTTCGGTGGAGTTACCGCTCTTTATGACATAACAGGATTCTTTGGAGACGTACTCTCCTATATCCGTCTCTTCGGACTGGGTGCAGCCGGAGGTAGCCTCGGCATGGTAATCAACGCAATGTCCATGGCCCTCAAGGGTGTCCCCTATGCAGGCTGGATTCTCTGCATCATACTTCTGATCTTCGGTCACCTTTTCGTGATGTTGCTTTCATCTATCGGTGCATTTGTCCATCCGATGCGTTTGACTTTCGTAGAATTTTATAAAAATGCTGACTTTGTGGGCGGCGGAAAACCTTACCGTCCTCTAAATAAAAACAATTAACCCGATTACAAACTTAAAATCTTAATAAAATGACTTTATCAGTACCCCTAATCATCGCTTATTCGAGTATGGCCATTATGCTTGCATTTGCCTGTATCGGCAGCGCGATCGGTGTAACTATGGCTGGAAACACAACCATCGGTTCCCTTAAGAAAAATCCCGACATGTTCGGTAAATCAATGATCCTTTGTGCATTACCCTCAACCCAGGGTCTCTACGGCTTTGCAGGATTTTTCTTTATGCTCAACGCCCTTAAGGGACTCAATTTCGAAATCGCATTAGGTCCTTCTCTCGCAATGGCATCAGCAGCTATTGCATTGGGTTTAACAGCTTATTTTTCAGCTATCTGGCAGGCCAAACTTTGTGCAAACGGTATCAATGAAATGGGTAACGGACACGATGTTTTCTCCAGGACAATGATTCTCGCCGTATTCCCTGAGCTTTATGCTATTCTTACATTTGCCGCTACATTCCTTGCCTTACCGTAAGCAATGATCACCATCTACTGCGTCAACACAAGGACCAGGCAAAAATTTCCGGAGGGTACAACCCTTCAAGATATGGTTGAGGCCTTCGATTTCGAAAGGCCTCATCCTATAATAGCCGCAAAGGTCAACAATGTGAGTCAGGGACTCCGCTACCGCGCCTTCAACAACCGCAACGTGGAGTTTCTGGACTATACATCCTATACCGGTCGTGGTGTTTATCGCAGGTCACTCTGCTTTCTGCTCTACAAAGCTGCGCACGATATTTTCCCGGGTTGCAGGGTAGTCATCCGCAGGCCTATTTCAAAGGGCTTCTTTTGCTATATTGATAAAGATGGAAATGGCTCTTTAACTATTTCCAAAGAAGAATTGGTGCAACTTCGCGCAAGGATGGAGGAACTGGTGAAACAGAATATCCCCTTCCGCCGGCATGAAGTGCAGAAAGAGGAAGCAATCGAGACCTTCCGTAGAGTTGGTGCTGATGACAAGGTTCGGCTATTGGAAACCACGGGAGATGTCTATGTCAACTATTACACCTTATTAGATACTCCCGATTACTATTACGATGCCTTGCTCACCGGTACAGGATATCTGAAGGTATGGAGTCTTACTCCCTTCAAGAACGGATTGCTGCTAAGAGTACCTGACAGACATCGTCCGGAGCAACTGACTCCTTTAATTGAGCAGCCAAAAACATTTGAGATATTCTCGGAGGCCAACCGCTGGAATCAAATAATGGGACTTAATACAGTAGGAGACCTAAATGCCGCCATTGCAGGCGGAAAGACCTCTGACCTGATTTATGTGGCTGAAGCTCTTCAGGAGAAGAAAATCGTTCAGATAGCGGAGGAGATTGACCACAGGATGAAATCCGCCAAGCCACCGCGTCTTATACTGATTACAGGCCCCAGCAGCAGTGGAAAGTCCACTTTCTGCAAACGTCTGAGCATACAGTTGATGGCTTGTGGACTCAAGCCTGTTTCATTCTCCACAGATGACTACTTCGTCAATCGTCTGGATACCCCACTTCTGCCCGACGGCTCGTTTGACTTTGACAATTTTGAAACCGTAGACCATAGGTACCTCCAGAGCGATATGCTCAAACTTTTAAATGGAGAAACGGTAGAGGTGCCTGAGTACAATTTCGTCACCGGACTGCGCGAATTTAACGGGCGCAAGCTTCATTTGGAAGAGGGCTCCATCCTTATTGTGGAGGGTATTCATGCCCTCAATCCACGTCTTACCGACCGGGTAGACGAGAGTACCAAGTACAGAATATTCATCAATACCATCACCAGTATCGCATTGGACGATCACAACTGCATCCCCACCAGCGACAACCGTCTCCTGCGCAGGATCGTACGCGACTACAATCTGGGCTCATTTACCGCAAGGGAGACCATCTCTCACTGGCCTAATGTACGCCGCGCAGAGGTTAAATGGATATATCCCTTCCAGGAGGATGCGGATGCGATGTTCAACTCTTCCTATTTGCTCGAGTTTGCAGTACTGCATTCACATGCGGAGAGAATCCTGAGGACCGTACCCAAGGATTGCAAAGAATACAGCGAAGCCCACCGCCTGCTCAAATTCCTCAGTTACTTCACACCGATTTCTGACAAAGATGTGCCCTCCACCTCGCTTATGCGTGGCTTTATCGGAGGAAGCAGTTTTTAACAATAATTCAACTCCAAAATATAACACAACAATGAAGCGACTTTTCCTTTTCCCGGTGCTTCTGATATGCACCATAATTTCTATCAGCGCGCAGGACAAAGTGGTAAAGAAGGTATTCGAGCTCGGCAAGAGTGACAATACCACAATGAACCACATTGACATCCTCGCCAACCGCATCGGCGGCCGGCTTATCGGTTCCCACGCACTCACTGATGCCGAAAATTGGGTAATCAGCAAATTTGAAGAGTGGGGAATGGAGTATTACACCCAGGAGGTAGGCTCCATCAACGTAGGATTCAACCGCGGCCCCTGGTTCGGACGCATGCTCAGTGAAGACGGCATGCAACTCCATTTCGCGACACCCTCCTATACCGCCGGCACTAAAGGGCGTCAGATAGGCCACGTATTGATTGAACCCAAGAGCAGAGGAGAATTGGAGAGGATGAAAGGAGCGCTCAAAGGGGCCTGGGTACTTATTTCAGGCAAATCCAACGGCAACCCGATTGACAATTCCGCTGAGGGCGACAGCATTAGAGTTAAAGCAATTGCAGATAATGACTCAATCGCGCGTTTAAATAGTGAAATCAGGGCCTACAACTATGCCAACAGGGATAATCCGAAGGAGATGATACCCTATGTAGAGTGCCCCGCAATGTTCTACAAGGAGATGATAGAGGCCGGAGTTCTCGGATTCATCCAATCTGCATCTCTGCCTATGACGATTCTCTCCAACAGGAAAAATGCTTACGACATAACTTACGACAACCTGCCTACGGTCTGCGACATCAAACTTGACGAACACCAGTACAAAATCATTGAACAGAAGGTCAAAGAGCGCCAGACTTTTTTCCTTGAATTTGACATACGCAACCATTTCAGCATCGGCCCTATCAAATACCGCAACGTAATTGGCGTAATCAAGGGCAGCAAGTATCCCGATGAATATGTGATGCTGGGTGCTCATATCGATGCATACGATATCGCTACCGGTGCGGTTGATGATGCCAATGGTTCTGCAGTAGTTCTTGAGGCTGCCAGACTCCTCGCAATGAGCGGTGCAAAGCCCAAAAGAACCATCCTTTTCTGCCTTTGGACAGGTGAAGAATTCGGATTGTTGGGTTCCAAATATTTTGTTGAGAACAAAACCGTAGATTTGGAGAAAATTTCCAACTATTTCAACCGTGACGGAGGCCCTCTCTGTGTAACCGGAATTACTGTTCCGGAAGCGATGTATGATGACTTCGTAAAGGCAGCGGCGCCGCTTGAAGGCTATTCGGAGGAATTTCCTTTTACCGTCAACAAACGCCAGGGTGAGCCCCGAAGGCGTCCGACAACTCCCGGAGGCAGTGATCATGCCCATTTTGCCATGAACGGAGTGCCCACAATCTCGCTCAGCGAAACAGATCACAAGGGCTACAACTTCAGTTACAGCGAAATCTGGCATACTGAAAATGATATGTATCAAAAAGTTTTCCCCGACTACATGGAACACTCTTCGGTAGTCACCGCCGTTATTGTTTATGGCATAGCCAATCTTGACCACCTACTATCACGCGAAGGATTATACAAAGAATAGCTTAACATAAAACGTATTACAAAAACAACGGATTGGGTTCAATCCGTTGTTTTCGTTTACACTCAATCATAAAGAAACCTCGAAACAAGAATAACGAAAAAAGCACCTTAAAGTTTAGAAAAAGAACTCCCTGGAAACAACTGTGCTATTTCCGCAATTATCCTCTGCTTTGACGACAATGGTATGCATACTACCGCGTGAAACACGCGAAGGGTCAAGACGCAGTGATATGCGACCGCGGTTGAACATGGAAAGATGCCATTTCCCATCAATTTCCACTCTATAATCCTTTATTCCGGAAAAATCATCCTCAAGATAGATTAACAATTCACCTCCCGCACGGAGAATGTTGCCTTTACGCTCCCAGAAGGAAATAGTAGGAGGTGTAGTATCAGTTGTGACACACCAGGTACCGAATCCGACACTGCCACGCACTCCGTTACCGGCCCATTTGCCACCGGCATAAGAGAGCACACCATCCCGGTAATATGCCAGACAGGCCTTTGAATGAAGCGAATCCGGCAGGGAGCACTCGAGGAATAGTTCACCCCGACTGTGCAGGGGAAGCGAGGGGTCGCCGAGTTTCCAGACTGCGGAGCGAATATTTAAAGAGGAATCCGCCTCAGCCACCTTTGCATAGGGAAACCATCCCGAATAATAGAGTGATAATGCGGGCAAAGTATAGGTAACGCCCTCATCTATGAAGATATGGGGTATATACCAGTGCATCGCTATGCGGCGAGGATCTTCTTCACTTGCAAGTGCCGTCGCGATGACAGATAGGGAACTCTCAAGGGCGTCATCACGTCTCACCTTAAGGTGAAGAGCGGAACGATTGCCATGCTCGTCACTAATACGCAATTTGAGGTCATGCTCTTCATAGTCATTGAGAATGATGAGACCACTTTTAGGGGCATATATATGCTCTGCGAGGAGGTTATGAGGCTCCACAAGAGTTTTAATCACATCGTTGCCTCCGATATTCGTTTCACGCAATGCGCTGAGGTAACGTCCCTGCTTCGGATGGATCTCTCCTACTTCAAATCTGAATACCGTATCCTGATCAAGCAGTACAAGATACTCAGTTACTGCCAGCTTTCCGGTGGTTCCGTTCTGACGGTCGATCGCATCTATACCGAGATAACTCTTATGAGGCAGCCGGACAGTGGTTCCGGAGAGAGATTTTGGCAAATTGGAACTAATCAAGGGATATCTTAAAGGCAGGCCCAGCGTATCGCAGTAACCAAAGAAAAACAGGCGCTGAAACACCGGCGGTATGTCATCAACGACCTCATAATAACCCCTTGCCAAATAGTTGAGCGGAGTCTGGGTGGCAAGGTCACGCACCTCCAGATGGAGATGCGGTGCCACTGAATATCCGGTATTGCCCACTCTGCCTATGGCTTCTCCCTGTTCTACAGGCAGACACCCCTCCTCAAACTCAAGCGAAACTTCAAAACTTTCAGAGGCATACTGCTTCTCCTCCACCAAGGCTGTGTATTTGGGCACGAAATCATGCATATGGCCGTAGAGGGAGAGAGTGCCGTCCGGATGCGTGATATAGACTGCATTACCATATCCCCCTATTGAAACGCTCAGTCGGGAAACATAACCGGATTTAATGGCATAAATAGTATCTCCTACTACCCCTCCTACGCGCCAGTCCAAACCGGTGTGAAAGTGGTCCCGCCTCAATTCACCGTAAGAACCTGCAAAAGAGGGCGGCAGCTTGAGCGGAGAGGTCGGACTCTCCTGCGCACACACGGCAAAAGAACAGAACAGCAGCAGTAGAGTGAGAATTCTACGCATAATATTACCTGTTGAAGAAACTCTTGACTTTGTCAAAAAATTGTCGGTCGTATTGGTCGGGATCAGGTTTGAATGCATCCGAATCTCTGAATTTCTCCAATATCTCTTTATCCTTTTTATCGAGCTTCTTAGGTATCCATACCTGCACAAATACGATCATATCACCCGTACCATAACGGTTGATATCCGGAACTCCCTTGCCCTTAAGACGCAATATCTTACCCGGCTGGGTGCCCGGCTCGATTTTTATTCTGAGTTTGCCATCTATCGAAGGCACTTCGACATCACATCCGAGCATTGCGTCAATAGCCGAAATATAGAGATTGTAAAGCAGGTCGTTATCCTCACGCTTGAGTTCCGGATGTTCTTCCTCCTCAATTACCACCAGCAAATCGCCATTTACACCACCTGCTTTGGAGGCATTCCCTTTACCCTTGATAGTAAGTTGCATACCATCCATTACTCCGGGGGGAATGGAAAATGCTATCTCCTCCGGTTTTTTAACAAGACCCGAACCGTTACATTTTCGGCAGGGATTTACTATCCGCTTACCCTCTCCCTTACATTGGGAACAAGTAGACTGACTCTGCATCTGGCCGAGCATGGTCTGGACTACCCTGGTCACCACTCCCCTGCCGTCACACTGTTCACAAGTCTTGATATCGGCTTCCGAAACTGCTCCTTTACCTTTACACTCCGAACATTGAACTGCTTTGTTGATCTTGATTTTTTTATCAACTCCCTTTACTACATCTGAGAGATTGACTTTAACTCGAATTCTGATATCGGAACCACGTGAAACTCTCTGACCGGCCGCAGCGCCTCCGCCGAAACCGGAAAAACCGCCGAAACCGGAGAAGCCTCCGAAACCTCCAAAAGCACCTCCGAAAATATCGCCAAACTGGCTGAAAATATCCTCCATAGAGAACCCTCCGGCGGAAAAGCCACCCTGACCGCTCAGGCCCGCATGTCCGAACTGGTCATATCTGGCACGCTTATCTGCATTGCTGAGAACATCGTATGCCTCAGCAGCCTCCTTAAACTTCTCTTCAGCCTCCGCATTCCCCGGATTCTTATCGGGATGGTACTCGATAGCCTTCTGGCGGTAAGCCTTCTTTATCTCCTCCGCCGAAGCTTTCCTGTCAACACCGAGTACTTCGTAATAATCTCTTTTTTCTGCCATAATCCTATACTCCAACTACTACTTTAGCATATCTTACCACTACACCGTTGAGGGTATAACCCTGTAAGACTACGTCAATGACTTTGTTTTTAAATTCCGGATCCTGAGCCGGAAGCTGTGCTACAGCTTCATGAAAATCGGTACTGAAAGTCTGGCCCAAAGCCTCGATTCTAGACATTCCCTTTGATTTGAGGTAGGTCATCAGTTTTGTGTATATAAGATCCGTACCTTCGATTGCCGCTTGTGAGGCATCCGACTCTTTCAGAACTTTGATAGCTCTTTCGCAGTCATCCAGTACGGGGAGAAAACCCACCAAAATATCTTTCCCGGCAGTAGCAATCATATCGAGACGCTCCTTGGCGGTGCGTCTGCGGTAATTGTCAAATTCTGCCACATTGCGGATATATTTGTCATTAAGTTCCTCAATCTGAGTTTTCAGTTTTTCAATCTCCGCAACGAGCGATTCCTCCGGTGTAAGGTCTTTTATTTCTTCCAAATGGGGCTCCTTGGCCATTTTAGGGCCTGTTTTAGGAGTTTCTTGCTCTTTAATGCGGTCTTTCTTAATCATATCTTTCCTCTTTTTATTCATAAATCTTTATTCTGCAATAAAGAAACAAATAATCTGCCAACAAAGAAAACAGGACAAAATGGCAGAAAAAGATTAAGCCTTCCAGGCAGACATATCTTTGCCGGAGAGCTCTGCATTGCGAATTTCCGTGGAGGAGATATTGTGCAGCCTGCCTTCAAGCAGACGAATGCCCTTGATGGCAGAACGGCTGTTATGCTCTTCGCAAAGGGCGCGTGCATCGACACCCTTCCTGGGATAAACCCAAATCTCAAACTCATCAATCAACTCCTGATAGCGGTACCAGCGGCTAAGGATAGTGAGATTATCGGCACCTATGACCATTATGTGACGGCAGGAGGGCTCTTTTTCGCGCAGATAGCGCAATGTATTTATGGTGTAAAGTGGTTCCGGAAGGTGATATTCCACATCGGAAACTTTCACATCCAGGCCGCTGCGCGCTATGGCAGCCTTTACATTCTTCAACCTGGCACTCTTTGAGTAATTCTTCCGCTTCATCGGATTCTGAGGAGAGACCACCACCCTTACCTCGTCGGCCTCCGTATGCTCCTTGAGGTACCTGAGAATTTCAAGGTGGCCGATATGCATCGGGGCAAAAGAACCGAAGAAAAGCGCAACCCTCTTCTGAGGACGTGCTATGAACTCTGCCACACATTCCTCCGTTTCCCTGAGACAGGTCGCAAGGTCATCATTGATCAACACTACATCGAACCTGGATGCGTAACGAACTTCAATCCTTGCCTTGGCCACACGCGCCTCGATAGCCTCAGGAGAATCGGTTCCTCTGAGTTCCAATCTTTTGCGGAGAACTTTTATGGAGGGTGCCTTTATGAATACGGAGAGAGCCTGATCGCCAAAGAGTTTCTTGAGGTTGATGCCCCCCTTGACATCGACATCGAATAAAATGATATTCCCGTTGGACCAGATACGTTCCATTTCCGACTTAAGCGTGCCATAAAAGGAGCCTGCATAAACCTCTTCATACTCCACGAATTCATCCGCTGCAATCCTTCTGCGGAATTCTTCTTCGGTTAAAAAATAGTATTCTCTACCGTTTTTCTCCTGACCGCGGGGTGCCCTGGAAGTAGCCGAAATGGAGAATTCAAGGTTATCAAATTTGGTCAGAAGATGATTGACTACAGTACTTTTACCCGACCCTGAGGGGGCTGAGAAGATTATCACTTTTTTATTCATGTGCGCGTTATCTCTACTTTACTTGGAATAGACAAAAATAGTGATATTCCTCAAAAAACTATTATCTTTGTAGGGTTTATTTAAATAAAACGATTTAACCGAACATATATTTTAAAGATTATGATTTCTTATAAAGATTTAGGCCTTGTAAATTCCAGAGAGATATTTGCAAAGGCAATGAAGGGTGGATATGCCATCCCTGCGTTTAATTTCAACAATATGGAGCAGTTACAGGCAATCATTCAGGCCTGTGTGGAGACCAGATCTCCCGTTATCCTACAGGTGTCGAGCGGTGCACGTAAGTATGCCAACCAGACACTTCTCAGATATATGGCACAGGGTGCCGTAGAATATGCAAAAGAGCTTGGATACAATATTCCGATCGTGCTTCATCTCGACCATGGTGATTCCTTCGAACTCTGTAAATCCTGCATTGAATATGGTTTCTCCTCTGTAATGATTGACGGATCGCATCTTCCTTATGATGAGAATGTCGCTCTGACAAAAAGAGTTGTCGACTATGCTCACAAGTATGATGTAACCGTTGAAGGCGAACTCGGTGTGCTTGCAGGAGTGGAAGATGACGTATCAGCCGAGCAACACACCTACACCAGACCGGAAGAGGTTCAGGACTTCGTAAGCAAGACAGGAGTTGACTCTCTTGCAATTTCCATCGGCACTTCACATGGAGCATTCAAATTCAAACCCGGCCAAAAGCCCGAAATACGCCTCGACATCCTTTACGAAATAGAGAAACGTATCCCAGGCTTCCCCATCGTGCTCCACGGCTCATCCAGCGTTCCTCAGGATATAGTAGCCGAGATCAATAAGTACGGCGGTGCTCTCAAAGACTCCATCGGCATTCCCGAAGATCAACTTCGCGAGGCAGCTAAGTCCGCCGTCTGCAAAATCAATATCGACAGCGACGGACGTCTTGCAATGACAGCTGCGGTAAGGAAGGTATTGGCTGAAAAACCTGCAGAGTTTGATCCACGCAAATATCTCGGTCCAGCCCGAGACAAGCTCAAAGAGCTATACAAGCACAAGGTGATCAATGTTTTGGGTAGTAACGATAAAGCATGAAAAAACGGGGGCAATCCCCGTTTTTAGTTTTTAGTTCCGAGTTTCGAGTTCCGAGTAAGTTTTTTGGTTTATAGTTTTGAGTTTTTAAGATTTTACTTCCTCTTTTTACTATTTTCTCCTATACGGTTGATTATTTTCATCAACAATCAAAAACCGAAAACATCAAACTTACTACACTTTATAACAACATCTCTTACCCCTCATATTCACACTACACACTACACACTCTATCTATTTCTCCTTTACCTCTATTTCAAAACAGAGGGGAGTGTATTCGGGAATTGAGGGTGAACTGCCGCCGGCCCCATAGCCCGCTTTGGACCAGAAAAATGCTACTGCCTTCTCTCCATATCTCATACGCATTATGGCATCCGCAAAGCCCTCGATGATACTATTAGACTGTTTAAAATCGGCAATATTGTCCTTGAATGTGACATCCATTGCCTCGTATGATTTTTCGGAATCATAGATGCGATATCTTTTGGCCGTATCCTGTATATTTGTATCGAACACAACTCCATCTAGCATGTGGCCGATATAGCGAATCTTTACCTGCGCCTCCGTTGGTATGGAATCTTCAGCAGGAACTTCTTTAATTTTGGCAAAATAGAAACCCCGCTTAATTGTATCGACACCACCCCAATATTTCTCGCTATACAACCTGAGCATCGGTTCCTCGTAGTCGGTATAAATATCATCCACGCAATCCACAAGTTCCAATTCAAAGATAAGAGGAGCTGTTCCATCCAGAGAAGAGAAAAGAGAATATATGGTCACGGAAAGTGTGGCAAGTGCCGGTGTAAATGCGACGGTTGCCCTGCCTCCTACCCTCATTTTTTTAAGAATTTCTTCCACACCTGCATAGAGAGCAGCCTGGTCGACACGCCAGATGTTGTAGCCATAATGACTTGAATAGGAAAATTGACCCAACTGTTCGGAAACTGCTTTGTCATTGGTTGCCAAAATGTTGCCTGAAAGCTCCTTAACAGTATATTTAACAAACACATAAGAGCTGTCGGTAACTTTGCGACCAGTGCCTTCCGAAAAATCTATTATATACAGTCCCGAGGAGGTCTTTTCAGAACTCGGATGTTTGACATTTATCCAAGAGTCGAGCACCCGGGCCTGAATCTCCTCGTTGGTCTCCACCACCTCTTTTGCGCACGATACAAAAGTGAGTACGGTCACCATGGCAAAGACTGAAAGCAGTAATCTGTATCTTAACATAAATTCTGTAATTGTCAGTTGTTTTTCTTAATTCCCGTCAGAAGCACATTGTACATCAGTGCAGACATGGAGGGCACTATGCCGGTATTCCGGTCATAAAAACCATATTTCGCAGAAAAGAGAATGATGGACTGTTCACCCAGATACATTCCCTCCATGCCACGGTTGAGTCCCTCCACCAGATCTCCGGATCCGAGTACCACATTGGCACTGTCGCTCCAAAACATACCTACCGGGCGGCCGGAAAAGAGATAGGCTTCATAAATAAATTTAACTGAATCTCCAATCGCTGCTTGAGGACCACTACCCGATTTAATTATAATACGGTTTGCTCCATCCAGACGAAGAACTTCGTTATCAGGAAATTCTTTACTTATGTAGCTATCAATCTGCTCTTCCTGACCAGTCAGAACAAGCAACTTATCGCCCTGACAGGAAACCATTGCAAAAAGCGTCAGAACAGAAATCAATATGAACCCGAAATTCCGAAACATTGTGCAAATATAATACAAAAGATGTGCCTCAACCAATTTTGAGGTATTCTCTGAAACTTTTTTCTATATAAGGTCCAACCTCTTCAAATGGCATGTAAAGTCTGCCGCCGGCGGCGTTGAGATGACCACCGCCATTACAATAGAGAGCCGCGAAGCGGTTAACATCCAAATCTCCCTTGGAACGCAGTGATACTCGTATATATTTGTCCTGACCACAATCCAGCTCTGAGAAAAGAGCACTAATCCTGATACCCATTATTGAAAGCGGCAGGTTGACAAATCCCTCCGAGTCGCCTATTGCGAAATTATAGAATCTCTTGTCTGCAGCACTCAGGAGCAGATAGGCAACACCACAATCCTCTATCACATGGAGACAATCTTTAAGCAGGTGACCCATCAAACGCATTCTGTCAACGGAATAGTTATTATATACACACTCCTGAAGTCTGGTTTTGTCCACTCCGGCACCAGTCAGCAGCGAGGCCATCTCAAAGGTTGATGCACTGACGGAGTTGTAAAAATTATTGGTATCCGTCATCATGCCGACATATAGAGATTCAGCGCACCGGAGGCTGAGACGAGAGACATCCCCGTCCACATCGCTCATGCTCATAAGTATCCAGAATAGTAACTCACAAGATGAAGAGAGGTCAATCTCGGAATATACAAGGTCAAAGTGCTCCACTTCGGGAAGGGGATGATGGTCTATCAGCACCTTTGGCGCCTTGCTGGCCAATATATCATCCTCCAAATGCTCGGTGCGGCTTAAACGGTTGAAATCGAAACAGATCAGCAGATCCGCAGAAGCAATCAACTCTCCCGCACTCTCATCCTCCCGCGAATGAATCGTAATCGGAATTCCTTCTTCAATGAGAAATGCAAGATAATCCGGATAAGGGCTTGGTAAAAGTGCTGAAGGGGTCATTCCCCTGTCCCTAAGATAGTGGAACATTCCTGCCAGAGAACCTACTGCGTCACCATCGGGATTGAAATGGCCGACAAGGAGGGGCCTCTTTGATGCTGAAAGCATCTTCTCAAGATGTGTGGTATCAAATCTCTTTTTCACTCTTTTTTTCTTTTTATAGTTGCAAAATTAAAAATATATTGCAAGTACTAAATATTATTTTTACTTTTGTAGGTCAAAATAGGACTTTTTTTGACATTAACAAAGGCAATAATATCTAATTAAAATTATACAATGAAAAAACTACTCACCTATTTCATTCTCCCTTTAGTGATTGTTGTTCTTGCAGTACTTATCGTTAGGAGTATCAACGAGCCCGTGAAATTCAATCATGAAAAAGATGCACGTCAGGAAGTTGCTATCCAGCGCCTCAAGGACCTCCGCGAGATTCAAACCACTTTTAAATCTGCTTTCGGCTATTATGCACCGGTAATGGACACGCTTATAGATTTCTATAATAACGGCAAGATTACCATTGTAAGGCAGATTGGTTCAATGGACGACTCTATTGCCGTTGCAAAGAAGCTGGTAAGACGTGAAAATATCGAAATCTTTGTTAGAGACACCCTGTTTCACTCACGTCCTGATTTCTGCATTGACTCATTGAGGTACATTCCTTTTTCTCACGGTGATACCGTTATCATGAGCGCTGTCAACAAGATGGTATCCGGTGTAAACGTTCCTCTATTCGAGGCTAAGATGCCCTACAATTCCCTTCTCAAGGGCATGGACCGTCAACTGGTTATCAACCTCATTGCCGACAGAGAGGACACTGAGCGTTATCCCGGTCTCATGGTTGGCAGCATCGAGAACCCCAACAACAACGCCGGTAACTGGGAATAGTGGCAGGATTTACTCTGGTACCTTCCGATTTTTTTTCACCGGAAGATGCATACCGAATCTTGTCCGAAGTAGTACCGCTCCAAGATACGGACATAGTGCAACATATAGAACTGCCTGATTACAAGGCAGTTCTTATTTATGTGCAGAAAAGTGAAGATGAAAGCACCTCTGAACTACCCATAGCTGATCTTTTGCGCTTCACCCCCACGATTTCCGCACATAACCGTCTGGCTGTATCACTAGACAATCAATACATCTACATTGTATTGGCTGAAGGCGATAAACTCTTGCTTGCCAACGCCTATCCCGCTACCGACATTGTCACCGCCGAATATTTCATTTTCGCTGCTCTACGAGAGTTTCAGATCAATCCACGGATGACTACCATCCATTTTCTAGGAGAAGTACCTTCCGGTCTGACAGAGGAGATGTTCAGACATTTCCGCGCTGTGGAGTTTATCTGATCCACAGGTTAATATCATGCGTATCATCGGAGGTTCACTCAAGGGCAAGAGCATAGTCCCACCTGCAGGCTTAAAGGCACGTCCTACGACGGATTTTGCAAAAGAGGGGTTGTTCAATGTCCTGACCAATGAAGTCGATTTTGAAGAAACAACTGTTCTCGACCTTTTTGCCGGTACCGGCAGCATCTCATTTGAATTTGCATCACGGGGATGCAAAGAGATAGTTGCCGTCGAGATGAATCCTCTACAGGCTGACTTCATACGTAAAACTGCAGTCGGATTGGGGCTTTCGGCCCTAATTGTTGTACGTCACAATGTGTTTGATTTCATAAATGTATGCACCAGGAGTTTTGATATCGTATTTGCCGACCCTCCATATAAAATTGTAGGTCTCGATACTATTCCTGACAGGATTATAGAGCACAACATATTGGCTGATAACGGCTACCTCATTTTGGAACATTCAAATGAGTACAGCTTTGCAGAGCATCCTTATTTTGTCAAAGAAAAACGCTACGGCAATGTCCACTTTACTTTTTTCAAAAAAGTATGATTTATTTTGCCGGATATAAAAAAGTATCTATATTTGCAGTCCCAAAAGGGGAAAAATTGATTGACCACTCAATGGTGCGGTAGTTCAGCTGGTTAGAATATCGGCCTGTCACGCCGGGGGTCGCGGGTTCGAGTCCCGTCCGCACCGCAAAAAAGCTCTTCGAAAGAAGGGCTTTATTTGTTGAAATAAACACTGTACAAACTTGGTCGAAGGCTTACACAATTTTTGGAGTAACGGAAGAAGTCAAAAAATCTCGAATGTAAATGTGTTCTATTCCTTCGTAAGTATTTTCGAATGAACGTTCGCCGGATACTACGATTTTGGGATAATTATCTTTTATCTTCAACAAATTGCCAAACTCTCTGGCGACAGTTTCGGGTTTAGACAATTCCACCGCGACCTGTACATATAATGTTTCGCCGGCTCGTTTACAAACAAAATCGATTTCCTCAGTCGAAAGTGTTCCCACAGTTATGTCATAGCCACAATACAACAAATGATTGCAAACAATATTTTCCAATCGTTTTGCTCTGTCTTGCGGTTTGTAGCCCGCCACAACATTACGGATTCCCATATTTTCGAAAAAATACTTTTCGCCACGTTCAAATAAACGTTTCCCAACAATATCATAACGTCCTAAGCGATGAACCACAAATGCTGAAGCCAAAGCGTCTGCATATTCGGACACTAATGTGGGCGACATTCGTATATTTTGACTTTTCAAAAAATCACTGATACTTTTCGAAGAAAAAAGACTTCCGATATTATCTGCCAAGAAACGAATTAATTGTTCCAAAAATGCTGTATTACGGATATTATGGCGAGCAACAACGTCACGAAGAACAATGGTTGAATAAACCGAACGAATATACTCCATTACCACCTCTTCACGCATTGGCAAGTGAATTAGGTAAGGTAAACCACCGAAACGGCCATATTTTTCCAGCGATTCATCGTCATTATTCAGTTTGTGAAAGTTCAGAAACTCCATATAGGAAAGGCTGTATATCTTAAATTCAACATACCTGCCGCCAAGTTCGTTTGCCAAATCACTCGAAAACATCTCTGAGTTGCTTCCTGTAATGTAGATATCATTACTGTCGTCCAATGCCAAAGAGCGGACGGCAACTTTGAAATCTTCTATTTCTTGAATTTCGTCAATAAAAATGTAGTTTTTTCTTTTACTCATCAGTCTGGATGCAATATAATCATACAGGTCTTTTGAGGAAACAATATCCACATAAGCAATATCTTCCTTGTTGATATATATGATATTGGCATCATGCTCATTATTCCTTATTTCGTCAATAAGTTGATAAAGAATATAACTCTTGCCCACCCTTCGATGCCCAATCATTACTTTTACGATAGGTGTATGCATAAATGGCTTTATGCGTTCAATATAAGTATCTCTTCGGTGGAGTACGGTTGGAAATTTCGACATATAATTGCTTTATAGGTTTAATTCTATGCAAATGTAGCAATTATTACAGATATACATGCAATAATTTTTGATTTTCTTATTTATTTTATGTATAAATATAGAAAAACATGTTTATGCAATCAAAATTGGAGGTAGAATACGAATTGGCACTTTTTCATTAGAGTTTAATATTTTCAATAAATACAATTATTTTCAATTCTGTTTGAAAATCACTCCATTTAATGCCAGCGAGTTTATAACGGCAGACTGATGCTTGAATAATAGTTTCTCACAAAACCTACAGCCTGATCAAATATAGGTCTTGTAAATTCAATAAACAAATCTTGTTCCGGAGGAGGCATAATGGGTTTTGTTTCTGTCATTTTAAGTTGTTTATTTGTCAATGCGCGTTCATCTCCTTTATAACTGGCCCATTCATTTACCCATACAAATCTACCCGGGAAATTACGACTCTCTTCTACTTTGTTATTATAAGCATTAATTATTTTTGCCGAAAGGATTCCTTCTGAAATAACTTCCCTCGTATAAACAGTCAATTTTGCCTTTACTGTTCCATACACATTTTGTTTTTCTCCATTCACGGTAGTTGTTCCCACCAATACACTATCACGGGAAATTTCAGAATTGTTAGTAGTTTCACGTAAATTCCCTACTGTAAAGTCTTCAAAACTAAGCACTAAATATTGGTCAGGTTTCTCTAAACCTTCCTCTTTTGCTTCCCCGTAAGTATAGAAACGGACGAATTGATTGGCTGTTATTTTACTCATCTGTGCCATCAGATTATCATAGAAGAAATCGGCAGAAAGCTGATAGCGTTTGGGTGTAATAGGTTTTTGTACTACCACTTTGAGCGTAGCTGCATATAGTGCAACTTGGATTTTTTCCTTCACATCCTTATAATCAGGCATGTAGTGTTCGGCTTTTAAGAACTTATAATATGCCTCTCGAGCATCTCTGAGGGTATTTAGCTGTAATAAACGTTCGCCCTGTGAATAGGATTCCTCAAAAGCCAATGGCAAGATTTCTCTCAGCTCTTTGCCATATTGCTCAGGTTGCGGGAAAAGTTCCATTGCTTTCGGACAGGTATAGATTGCATCTGCTATAGCGTTGAGATCCAAATACTCATCTGCTATAATCGAATACTTGCCGGCAACATCGGCATCTAAAGCATTTTGAATTTTTCGCATGCTGTTTTCTATTGCCAACGGATATGCTTGTTGCAACACCTCTATTGAGTTTTTACTTTTCGGATTTGAGCGTAAAGTCTTAATAGCACCCATTGCGGCGTTATAATAATCGCCACGTTGCAATTTTTTTATATTCGAAGAACAATTGACGCTCAAAAAAGCGACAACAATCAATACCAATAAATAACTAAGCTTTTTCATACGAATATTTTATTTTTTGTGTGTGGAACCTTTAATGATTAAAATAATCATTTCCATTTATTATGTTTAAGCAAGTGTCCTTTAAGGCAAAATGTTATACAATCAGTCGGCAGATAAAATTGTTTTATCTAATAACAAAGTTAGTGTTTTTTGTTTTTTTAGAACAACTGTAAACTGAAATTTCAAACAAGTATTGTCAACTATTTATAAAGCACTGTACGATACTTTGTCTTCAGACAAAATACTATCTCAAAAGCTGTATGTCGGTAATTTTGGTATAATTGTTATCTTCAATAAATTGCCAAACGAGCCATCCATGATGTCCGGGAAGTCCAAAGTAAATTCGTCATAGGGCTTCGGATCTTTACATTATATCCATCATTAAAAAGAGAGGTCAACACTGATTTTACTTTATTTAATATACTGTATATTAATTGTTTGTCTGACAATTAATGTAAAACTATGGTAATTGTCAACCCAATATTATTAAAAAACACTTTTGAAACTTTTTTTATAATCCATAACTTTGAGAATTAATAGATTATGGCCAAAGAATCACTTATAAAATCCATTAAATACATAATTAATCTTCTGCCTTATTAACAGGCAAGTCAATATTATTCATCATGAAACTGAAAGACAAAATTGCTATTGTAACCGGCGGTGCTGACGGAATTGGAAAAGCGACCGCCATTCGTTTTGCGCAAGAAGGCGCAACAGTTGTAATCTGGGACCTTAATGAAGAAAAAGGAAGCGAGACTGTAAAACTTATTAAAGATGCAGGCGGTAAAGCTGCCTTTGCAAAAGTAAATACTGCCGTTTACTCGGAAGTAGAAGCGGCTACGAAACAGGTTGTTGACAAATTCGGAACATTGGACATTATTATCAACAATGCGGGAATCACCCGAGACAGTACCATTAAAAAGATGACTCCTGAAACTTGGCAACAGGTAATAGATGTAAATCTTACAGGTGTTTTCAATTGCTGTAAATGTGCATCGGAGGTAATGGTGGAAAAAGGTTGGGGAAGAATCATCAGCGCTTCATCCGTGGTAGCTCTTTACGGTAATTTCGGACAGACGAACTATGTGGCTACAAAAGCCGGCCTGATTGGAATGACCAAAACCCTGGCACGTGAACTCGGCCGTAAAGGTGTAACCGTAAACGCTGTTGCACCCGGATTTATCGCCACCGACATGGTTAAAAAAATGCCTGCCGACGTATTGAAATCGATGGAAGACAAAGTACCTTTGAAGCGCCTTGGTCAACCGGAAGAGATTGCAGCAGCTTATCTGTTCCTTGCAAGTGATGATGCTTCTTACATCAATGGAACCGTTTTGAGTGTTGACGGTGGTATGACCGTTTAAATTAAAGTTTTATGGCAACATCCGCACAAGTCATTGGCGCGTCTATACTCTTTGCAGTTTATGCGGTGTTCGTACTCTACTTTGTGATCAAAGGTGCACGCGGTACGAAAAACATCAAAGATTACGCAGTTGGGAGTTTTACGTTTTCGCCGGTTTATGTAGCGTTGTCATTGGCCGCTGCCATGACAAGTGCTGCCACTTTCGTTATTAACCCCGGATTGATAGCCACTTACGGTTTAAGTGCCTATATTTCGTACGGATTAGTGTTTCCGTTTGCATCATTGGCATCGTTGGTTATTCTGACAAAAAGTTTCAGAAAATATGGTCAATCCGTAAAAGCATTAACCTTGTCGAGCTGGGTGGGAAGCAGGTATAACAGTAAAGGATACGCACTGTTTGTTGCCGTCCTTACGGTTCTGCTGTTGGCCTTTATTGTGTTGATTTTAGTTGCTTTGGTAAAGGTAGTCGCACAAGCATTGAATGCCAATCAGATTGTAGTCCTTGCAGTTGTGGTTGTCTTTACATTTGGGTATATGATGTTTGGCGGAGCTAACTCCATGGTTTACACCAATGTGATTCAGGCATCGCTGATGATTCTGGTGGCACTTATTTTACTTGGTTCGGGAATACAATTTTTCAAAGACGGATTTTTCGGTTTCTTTGAAAAGTTAAGGATAATTGACCCGCAATTAGTAAAATTCCCGAACGAGCAAAGTCCGCTTTTCCGCGATTTCTTTGAAATAGTCATTGCACAATTGGTTGTAGGAGCAGCAGTTGTAGCCCAGCCCCACATCATTACCAAATCTTTGTTACTAAAAAAGGAGAAAGACGTAAATAAATTCCTGGTAGTCTCGGTTATCGTTCAATTTCTATTCTATTCGGTAGTATTTGTAGGACTGTTTGCCCGTTTGCTTTTCCCTGATCTAACATTAAATGGAGAGCCTATCAATGTGGATAGCGTCATATCCAATTATGTAATTACTGTTTTCTCAGGTGGAATAGGTTCGTTGCTGGTTGGACTTTTGGTTATTCTTGGTCTGATTAGTGCCGGTTTTTCAACTATTGAAGGACTAATTCAGTCATTAAGCACCACAATAACCACAGATCTTATCAAACCACTTTTTGGAAAATCCATAAAAAACGAAAACAGCTATATTACCATCAACCGAATAGTAATAGCCGTAATGGCGGTGGTAGCGTTCTTTATGTCGAGAGAGCAAATTCTCAATCCCAATGTGAGCGTAGCCATTTTTGCTCAAAACGGAACCTATTCCTACTTCTCGATATTAATTGTGCCGTTAGTGTTTGGAATTTTCCTGAAAAACGTGAAGAAAGAGTCAGCACTTTCAGGCTCAATAACTGCTCTTGTGGTTTATTTTGTTGTGTACTATTTGCTCCCTCATCTTTATAAGTCGGGAATAGCCAGCTTTGGTTTTGCCAATCGTTATTTCGGTGATCAAGTGCAAAATCCGGGCATTGCAGCTGCCATCGCCATATTAGCGGCATTCGCAGTGGGGCTCAGTGTCCATTTCCTCAGCAGAAATAAAAAGATAGCTTAGTGAAGTATTAAATCTAAAATTTGTAATATATTATGTCAAAATTCAAAGAAATATATAAAAGTAAATTAATCCCATTGGAAAAAATGCCCGATCTGCTCCAAAGTGACTCGGATGTAATTGTAGCGCAGTGCGCTTCTGAGCCGCAAGGCTGTATGTCTGTATTCCATTTGGCAAAAGAGCGTGTGAGAGATGTAAAAGTGTTTTCCGTACTTACTTTGAAACCCTATGAGTTCTATATGAAACCGGAAATGAAGGGACATTTTGAACTTTGCAGCTGGTTTCATGCACCAGGTTCGCGGAAAGCAATAAAGGAAAAAACGGGAACCGTTACTTACGTTCCGAATATGCTTCATAATGCAGCATCCGACAGGATTAAAGTACGTCGTCCGCATATGTTTGTGGGTACTTGCACACCTCCTGACGAGAAAGGGTTTGTTTCACTTTCACTCGGAATAACCTATGAGAAAGATATTCTTGAAGCAGCAGAAGTCGTTGTATTGGAAGTGAACGACAAGTTGCCAAGAACATTTGGTGACACCCAGGTACATGTATCTCAAGTAGATTATTTTGTGGAATATTCTCAAAATCCTCCTGCAATACCGGAGCCTCAACCGGATGAAGTAGCAATGAGTATAGGGAAACACATTGCCGATTTGATAGAGGATGGCTCTACCATCCAACTGGGAATTGGTGAAATACCGAATGCTGCCGCATTGATGCTCAGAGAGAAGAAAGATCTGGGTGTTCATACCGAAATGATGGTAGATAGCATGATGGAACTCTACGATATGGGGGTTATCACCAATCAGAAAAAGAGCATACACAAGGGAAAATTCGTCTGCACTTTTGCCATGGGAAGTGAGAAACTTTACGAGTGGTTGGACAATAATCCCGCAGTCGAATTCCTACGTGGCTCATATGTGACCAATCCGGCCATTATTCGTCAAAACTCGAAGATGGTTTCCATCAATACTTGCCTGATGATTGATTTTACCGGTCAGGTAGCGAGTGAAGGCATCGGTACAAAGCAATATTCAGGAACCGGCGGACAGAGTGATACAGCTGTCGGAGCTATTGAAGGTTTGGATGGCAAAGGGAAATCCATTATCGCCTGCCGTTCAACTGCCAAAGGTGGAACGGTTTCTACAATTGTCCCCGTGCTGCCGGCAGGAACGGGAGTAACGCTTCATCGCAGCAATACTGACTACATTGTAACCGAATACGGAAGTGTAAGACTGACCGGTCGTACCGTTCGTGAACGCACCGAACTGCTGATTTCCATTGCTCATCCCGATTTCAGGGAAGAGTTGAGGAAGCAGGCAGAAGAGATTGGATATTTATAATGTTGAATTTTAAGTAAATAATTAAATCGTAAATAAAATATAATGTTACCAATAAAAATAGTTGCTACCGGGCTGTATGCTCCGGGTGAGCCAATAGGAAATGCAGAGTTGAAAAAGCTGACGGGAATTGAGTTTAATCACGAAAAAACTGAAGAAAAAATCGGAATTAAACAGCGCCACATTGCTCATCTCAGAAACCTGAATGAAACCACGGCAGATTTTGTAACCAAATCAGCCGAAGTGGCTTTGAAAAATGCCGGTTTATCAGCCGATGATATTGGTCTGTTTATCGTGGCAACCGACACTCCCGAGTACATTACTCCTGCAACAGCCATTATTCAGCAAGGCCGATTGCAGAAGGGAGAAAAATGGAGTATGTCTTTTGACGTTTCTGCATCCTGTGCGAGCTTCACAATGGCTTTTGATACGGCTTCGAGGATTCTTGCAAACAATCCGAAAATCAAATACGCATTGATAACGGGAGTTTATAATATGCCTGCATTTATCCGTCCGGGTGATAAGTTCTCTTATCCAATTTTTGCCGATGGAGCTGCTTCGTTTATTCTTACAAAAGATGATACCGGACAATCAGCCTATATCGGCAATCAGATGCTGACCGACGGAACTCAGTTTGACTTTATAGGCATTTATGCCGGCGGTTCAAAAATGCCGGTGACCAAAGAAGTTTTGGATGAAGAGAAAAACGGTCTTCTAAGTCTAAAACCAATGCCGGGTGACCGAAACGTACGACTCTGGCCTATGGTCGTTGATAAGCTCCTTGCCGAATACAATATTAAAGCCGACGAGATTGATCATTATATTTTCACACAAATCAATCGTTCGGTGATAATCAGAGTAATGGAAGCCATCAATCAACCCGTGGAAAAAGCCATGATGATAATGGATAGATACGGTTACACCGGATCCGGTTGTGTGCCAATGGCAATGCACGAAGGAATTAAATCGGGTAAAATTAAGCGTGGAGACAAAGTGCTTTTCATGGCATCAGGAGCAGGTTTGTCAGTAGGTAGTAATTTGTTAGTGTATTAGGAGTTGATTGTGCCTGGATGATGGATGCCTGATGTCCGACGTCAGGCGGCCGATGATGGAGGTTATATGACTGATGTAAAGTAAATAATTAAATCGTAAATAATAGAGAGTAAAATATGGTAAACGTAGGAATAGTTGGAACCGGAATTTATATGCCGGAAACAAAAATGACTGCTAAACAGATTTCAGAAGCCACGAAAGGCGTATGGAGTGAAGCAGCGGTAATAGAAAAGCTGGGGATTGTTGAAAAAACAATTGCCGGTCCCGATGATGGCACGCAGGAAATGGGTGTACGTGCTGCACTGGATTGTTTGAAAAACACCGGTGTCGATCCGATGGAGATAGATTTGATTCTCTGTATTGGTGAGGAATGGAAAGAATATCCGCTCACCACATCGGGAATTTATATTCAGGAGAAAATCGGAGCCAATAATGCCTGGTCAATTGACATTCAGCAACGTTGCGGAACAACGGTAGCAGCCATGAAAATTGCCAAAGATATGATGATAGCCGACGAAGAGCTGAAAACGATTATGATTGTAGGCGGTTATAGAAATGGTGATTTCATCGATTTTGAAGACAGTGCCGTTTCGTTTATGTTTAACCTGGGTGCCGGTGCCGGAGCGATGATTTTGAAACGCAACTACGGTAAAAATTTGATTTTAGGTACGCACATTATCACAGATGGAACAATGGCGCGCGATGCAGGTGTACTTTATGGCGGAACGGAAAACCCGATTACGGCAGAAAATGCTCACTTGGCTTATAAATCACTGAAGGTTTTCAATGTAGAACACATGAAAGACCGATTAAATGAAGTTTCAATGAAAAACTGGTTTCATTGCATTGATAAAGCATTCGAGAAATCAGGGATCCGGAAAAGCGAACTAGGCTTCCTTTGTTGTCTACATTTTAAGCGCAGTATGTTTGGCTATATGCTGACTGAACTTGGACTGACTCCGGAGCAGAGCATTTATCTTGAACACTACGGACACATCGGTCAAATAGACCAAATTTTGCTGCTCCATTTGGCACAGGAGCGTAATTTATTGAAACCGGGAACGGTAGTTTCCATGATAGCTGCCGGAATAGGATATGCCTGGGGAGCGAATGTAATTCGTTGGGGTTGAAAGATGGTCAATCCTTTAATTAATACTAGTAATTAATTGTATATCTGCTTTTTATATTAAAATATCAGGAATTTTATAATAAAGTCAACCCTAATATTTTCAATAAGTTTTTTTTTTCAATTACTAATTATCTAAATTTGCTCTATAACAACTTATTAATGATTAATTTTTTGAAATTATGAGAAAACTATTTTTTATTTTAGCCGCAGTAGCAACTCTATTTTACGCTTGTGAAAAGAGCGAGGTAGAAGATGTTTACAATCCGTCAGAAGACGGAATTGTAGGCAACTGGCTGTCAGCAGGTGCTGACGTGGCTCCATTGCTGTCAACTTATTTCGCAGTGGACAGTATCACAGCTAACTTCAAAAACAATAACACTTATGCAGTGGTATCTTATTCCGGAGGTGTACCGACAAATTATGTAGGTACTTTTGTTCAAACAAAGTCAGGAACCGGAATTATCTGGACAATCAAATTGAACCAATCTACTCCATCAGCCGTAACCAGCGAAGGTATTTTTGAAATTACCAAAGTTGGAGAAGGTTACACCATGAAGTATGAAGTTGTTCAAACTGAACCTGATATCGGAGCAACTCCTCCTACGGCAACTGCAGGTTTCGGAAGCAGTAACGGTGGTGCTTTGGGACAGATGAACATTCAGAAATTCGTAAAAAGGTAACACTGTGTTATTTGGTTAAAGAGGTCAGGAGCAATTTTACCCTGACCTTTTTAAATTTCCAATGAGAAATAAGATTTCATTATTTCGTGTTTTTTAAATTAAAAATTTAACAAAATGAAGAAAATATCATTGCTTCTATTATCAGTTCTTATTTCTTTTTCTGCTTTGGCGCAGTTGCCGACAAATCAATATTTTTCAAAAGAGATACCTGATAAAGCAAATAAAGAATTTCAGTTTCTGGCATTTTTCATCAATCAGGTGGTTACATCCAATGTCTATCCTGAGAATGACTTTCTGAAAGGTCAGACGGTGGGACGTTTATTTGGAGGAAATACTACTACAACGTCCAACGAGCGAGTGAGCGCTTATGTGGAACAACGCCTTATCCCGTTTTTTATCTATAAGCCCAATCTTTTCAATGGTAAAGCAATATTGAGAGCGGCATTTGAAATCGACTGGACGTGGGGTGACGTGGCTTACGGTGTAGGCGGTAACTTCGGTGGAGGTTTTTCGGCCGACCAGGTCAACCTGCAAACCCAAAACCTGGAAATAGAGATCAATCCCACAAAAGGCCTCTATATTAACCTGGGCTTACAACGAATTTTTGATACTCCCTACAATCCTTATACTACATTATTTGATAAAATGACAATGACCGGCTATCGGTTAGCCTATTTTGGAACAGACGGTGTTGGAGTGTCAGTTCGCAAAGACTGGGATTTCTCACGATTAAAGGCAGGCTACTATAAACTGTATGAGAACTACATTCACTTGGATGACGACGTAACGTTGATGGAACTTAACGGTGAAAAAGATGTGAGTCGTTCTTGGAAAGTGGGAGGCTCAGTATACTATCTTCGTGACCGTGGAAATGGTGCAGGTGGTGTTTCTATTCTCGGACAAGGGTTCAACAGCCTTTTGGCAAGCCATAACGGAACGTTTCGATTCAACTATGGTGCAACACCCTATCATGCTGATGTGGTGTGGTTAGGCACGTTTTTCAGCAGAAATGCCGATACATGGCTCGACCCTTGGACTGTAACCGGATTCGTAAATGTAAACTTAGGTCAGGCAAATACATTGGAACCGTCAACTGAAAAGTATACCAAAGCGACAAGTATATTCGGTTATGCAGCGAACGCACGTCTTTCGTATCGCTATGGACAAACTCCCAATGACAATGTAGCATTGGATGTACTTTATACCTCCGGCGATGCCGATGCATTGGAAGATGGAAAATACAGTGGTGTAATCACAGGAAATCAATGGGGAGCACCCGGTGCTATTTACGTTAGCTCAGGTTCTTACTTGCTGATGCCTCATGGCAATGTGGTAAACCGCTTTACACCTGCTGTAATGGATATTTCCAATATGGGCTATGGATTGACCTATGCTAATTTAAGTGCATCAAAAGGCATTATTCCCAACAAATTGAATGCAAAAGTGGGTGTTTCTGCCGGATTGAGCAATGTTCAACCGGCCGGTGGAGGAGCATTCATAGGTGTAGAAGCGAATGGAAATATTCAGTATAATATAGGACCATACATGAGTCTGGAATTACATGGCGCCTATCTTTCATTGGGTAATTTCTACGACAGTAAGCAAGCTGCTTACGGAAGTCCCGTCAATGGTGGAGTTGATGAGCGTCCGGTAAATCCGTGGACAGCATTTTTGGTTTTCAAATGGTTGATGTTCTAACATAGGAAAAGGAGAAACAAAATATGAAAAATAAAATATTAAGCATAATAATTATGGCTATTGCGTTAGGTGCATGCAGCACTCCTTACGCTACTCTAAAAGATATCAGTTCTTTTGAAGAGCTGGACTATAAATATCCGGTAAAAAAAGTTTATTTGCCTGAAAATGAATTTACTATTGCATATGCTGATGAAGGGAAAGGCGATAATACCATTATTCTCATCCATGGTTTGGGTAGCTATCTTCGTGCCTGGGAGAAAAATATAGGCGAATTAAGCAAAACCAACCGTGTAATAGCCATAGACCTTCCTGGATACGGAAAATCAAGTAAGGAACCTCACAGCGGTATGATGACTTTTTACGCAGGAATTGTGAATGAACTTGTCAAAGAGCTGAAACTGGGCAAAGTAGTTGTCGGCGGTCATTCTATGGGCGGGCAAATCGCCATGACAACCTATCTGCAATATCCTGAAATTGTTAAAGGGCTTGTATTGGTGGCACCTGCCGGTTTTGAAGGTTTCACCAAGGGTCAAAAACAATGGTTCCGAGACGTAATGACTTTAGATGGCGTACGGCTCACAACTACGGAAGCCATTCAAACTAACCTTGCAACTAACTTTTACCGCGTACCGAAAGATGCTGACTTCATGATTTCCGAACGAATGCAAATGCGCTCGGCAGAGGATTTTATACCCTATTGTTACGCAGTGGTACAGTCTGTTAACGGAATGGTGGATGAACCCGTAATTGACTATTTGCAAGATATAAAAGTACCGACAATCATATTCTTCGGAGAAAACGATAATCTAATTCCGAATCGTTACTTGAACCCCGGACGTACGGTGGACATCGCCAACTTTGGAGCCTCCAAAATTCCAAACAGCAAATTGATAATGATGCCCAAAACGGGACACTTTTTGATGTTTGAAAAACCTAAGATTTTTAACAAAGAGACTATTGATTTCTTAAAAGGGTTGAAATAGTTTGGTGTTTAATAATTAATAGTGAAAATGCGTGTCAATTTTTTTTTGACACGCATTTTTTGTACCTTTAAAGTCTCCAAAATAATTAAAATGCGTCCCAAACTTTCAATATTCACCGATTTTGCCGATACGCTTTTCCCACATGAACTGGAGTATCTGATGGCTGTGCAGAATTTTTCTAAACCACTGAATTTGAGGATATTGAAGCACATATACCACAATAACACATCAAGTGAAAAACGACGTAAACCTTTCGATAAGAGTATTGATAAACGCACATATTCCTACCTGAAAAAATGGATAACGGAGACATTGCTTAAAATTGATGTCGATTATTTTTTCGATTGGCTGATTGAAACTGAGAAAAAAATCTTGACCGACGTGATTGTCCCTTCGGATGAAGCGGTGATTTTGAGCAACATGAATAAAATGCACCCTACGAATTATAATTACATCCGATTCTACGAACTTTTACAGTATTACCGCGATTACCTGATGGTACGTAACCGTACAAAACACAATAAGGTGGTAACCGGTTTTCTTGAAGTTCATCATGAACAATATCTGAAACTGAAAAATCTGAATATTGAGCTCGATAATGTTACTGCAAGAATTGTGAAGAGAATAGAGTTTCATCCTGAGGAGAAAGAAAGTATTGAAAACTTTCTTTGGGATATATTTTTTGATGAAACTCTGGATGGATACACGAGATACCGGGCAGTGGTAAGGCTAACCATACATTACTATAACAACAGGGAGTTTGACAAGCAATTTGTAGTTTATCAGCATCTTGATGATTATTTTAAAACACCTGTATTCTACTCGAAGCGTATTCTGTCCAACTATTACGCTAATCGTACGATGATGCACTCCAAACTGAACGAACTGGAAGAAACGGAAAAATACGGTTATCTTTCCATACAAAACAAGAACAGCGATTACCTCTTTTACCTCATAAACTTGTGTGGGGTACTTTTGAAACAGGGAAAAAACAGTGAAGCTCTGGAGTTAATGCGCAACTCCATTCCTGAGTTGAAAAACACAAATAACAATTACTATAAAATCGGTTTTGCTTCGTTTTACATACTTACCTTTATTGCCAACAAACAAACTGAAGAAGCAGTATATTATGCTTCTCAATATTTTAAAACTTATCGAAAAGAGATTTTTGAGCATCGCTGGCATCTCTACTGCACCACTTACCTTTTCGCACTGATTAATGCCGAACAATATGGTAAAGTAGTCTCGATTTGCAAGCGCTATGATCTACTGCTTAAAGAAAAACAGCGTGTCGACCGGCCTGACTATTTGCCTATCATAGAAAACTATTACTACCTTTCCGAGTATATGGAGGGAAAAATAGATCAGGATAAATTAATATCATCAATTGTTAAATCTGTAAAACCTCTGATGAATAATGGCTATCGTTCACGGCGGATGCTGAACATGATCGATAAGTTGGGGAACTTCCTCTACGATGAAATGAGAGAGGTAAAGACGAAATTATTAAAATAATTGTCTATCTGCCGAATGAGCCTCCCATAATATCCAATAACTCGGCAGTGATGGCCTGTTGACGCAGTTTATTGTACTCAAGGGTAAGTTCGTCAACCAATTCATCTGCATTATCGGTAGCTATCTGCATCGCAGTCATTCTTGCAATGTGCTCCGAAACCAAAGAATCGATGTGTGCGATAAGAAATTGCAGATTTATCAATAATGGAGTCAATTCCCTTAAAATAAGTTCGCTATCGGGTTCGATAATATAATCCTCTAGAAATTCCCCTTTTTCAGGTATAAGCTCTTCAACCTTGAATGGAAGCAGAGTTTCTCGTGTCATCACTTGAGTGCCCTTGGTTACAAAATGATGATGAATAAGTTCAACTTTGTCAATCTCCTTTCGTGTAAATTTTTCCATCAACTCGTCGCATATAGGCTTTATATTTACAAGAGAAGGCTTATCTGCAATAGATTGAAATTTTCCTTGATAATGCACACCACCTCTCTTCAAAATATCCCTTACTCCCCTATCCCCAAATGAATAAAGCAATATATTGGATTCTCCGAGCGATTTGTAACTTTCTACCGCTCGCAGTAACTCTGCTGAAACCAAATGATTGAAACGCCCTGCCAACCCCGTATTCGAAGAAAAAACGACAAGGGCCACACGCTCTACCGGTCGCTCCTCCATCAAAGGAGAGTTAAAATTTTGTCTTTGAGCCAAAAGAATATTATAGATTCTACTCAAACCCTCCAAATATGGTTCCAGGCTGTCCAACATACGCTGAGTTTTCCTCAACTTTGCCGAAGCAACCAACATCATTGCCGAGGTAATCTTTTGAGTAGATCTAACCGATTGAAGTCTGGTTTTTATATCTTTTAACTGCGCCATTCAAAATTAGGATTTTATCATATTTACCGTTTCAGCTGCAACTTCTTCAATAAGGGTCGTGATTTGATCGTTAATCTCTCCCTTTTTCAAGGGTTCCAATACTTCTTCTTTATATCTGAACTCCAAGATATTCAAAAACTCTTTTTCAAAAAGTTGCACTTGCTCTGCAGAGATATCTTTCAATAAACCATTGACGCCACAATACAAAACCGCTATTTGATGTTCGACCGGCATAGGACTGTGAACTCTTTGAACAAGCAGTTGCTCGTTTTTCTGTCCCTTGTCAATGGCCATCATCGTCACTGCGTCCAGATCACCGCCAAATTTCGTAAATGCCGCCAACTCATGGTATTGAGCCTGGTCTATTTTCAATGAACCGGCCACTTTTTTCATGGATTTTATTTGAGCATTTCCCCCTACGCGGGAAACTGAAATACCCACGTTAATGGCAGGACGAATACCTCTGTTGAATAAATCGGTCTCCAGGAAAATCTGACCATCGGTAATTGAAATAACGTTGGTCGGAATATAGGCCGAAACGTCTCCTGCCTGTGTCTCCACAATAGGCAAAGCGGTAAGAGATCCTCCACCTTTAACTTTTCCTTTCAATCCTGCCGGCAAATCATTCATATTGACCGCAACCTCATTTTGCGAAATAATATTCGCAGCTCTCTCCAATAGACGGGAGTGCAAATAGAAAATATCGCCCGGATAGGCTTCACGTCCTGAAGGACGACGCAGAATAAGCGAAATCTCACGATAAGCTACCGCCTGCTTAGACAGGTCATCATATACTACCAAAGCATGACGTCCGGTATCGCGAAAATATTCACCGATAGCCGCTCCTGCAAAGGGAGCAATATAACGCAATGCAGCCGAATCGGAACCTGCTGCCAAAACGATAACGGTATAATCCATGGCCCCTTGTTCGGTGAGGGTTTTCAAAATGGAAGCTACGGATGACCCTTTTTGTCCTACCGCAACATAGACACAATAAACGGGATCACCGTTTTCGTAATGCTCTCGTTGATTGAGTATGGTGTCAATAGCTATACTTGTTTTACCCGTTTGTCGGTCGCCGATAATCAACTCTCGCTGGCCGTGCCCGATTGGAATCATAGCGTCAATTGCCTTCAAACCGGTTTGCAAGGGTTTGCTAACCGGCTGGCGAAAGACCACGCCCGGAGCTTTTCGCTCCAAAGGCATCTCCACCAACTCGCCTTTTATTGCACCTTTTCCATCAAGCGGTTCTCCAATAGGTGAAATGACACGTCCAAGCATAGACTCTCCAACGAAAAGCGATGCTACCCGTTTCGTGCGTCTTGCTACACTACCCTCTTTTATCTCGCTTGAAGAGCCTAACAGGATGGCACCGACATTGTCTTCTTCAAGATTCATCACGATAGCCTGCATGCCGTTTTCAAACTCCAGCAGTTCACTCGCCTCGGCATTGCGTAACCCGAAAATACGGGCCACCCCATCGCTTACGCTCATTACAACGCCTGTTTCATCGTATTTTATATCCGTGTCTATTCCTTTTAGCTGCATACGCAACACCTCGGAGACTTCGCTTACTTTTATTATCCTTTCGCTCATAATTTCTTTATTTGCATCTCTGTAACGATTAAAATCAGTTACATTTTTTTCACTTTACTTCTAATGCGATTCAATTTACCGGAAACGCTGGCATCCAACCGATGATCGTCCAAATAGAGGAGAAATCCACCGATGATATCGGGATCAACTTCGGCTTCAATCTCCAGTCGCTTGTCAATAATGCTCTCTATTCGTTTGACAAAACGCTCTTTAGTTTCCTCATCCATGGAGACAGCGGTAACAAGTTTTCCGTGCTGTATTTTAAAACGCTCACGATACAGGTCAATATAGCGCAATGCAATGTAATCTATAAGCAACTGCCTCTCATTTTTGATAATAAGGTCAAGCATTTCATCCAGAGTAGAAGGTATATTTCCGCCACAGGCAGCAATGATTATCTTCTTTTTCTCACTCTTGACGATGGAATGGGTTTGCAGTGCTTCCCTCAATTCAGGTACATTGCCATACACTTTTAAAAAAAACTTCAACGCGGAATAAACCTCCTTTTGTTGATTCAACTCGATAGAATATTTCAACAAAGCAGTAGCATAACGCGTAGAAATTAATCCTGTATTCATGAATAATTAAGAAGTAATTTCAATTTCGTCCAATAATCGGTCGATCATTTTCATTTGAGCTTTATCAGTGCTAAGCTCCTCGCGCAAAATCTTCTCGGTTAAGTCGATAGAGAGTTTGGTCACCTCCTCGCGAATTTCTTGAAGAGCTACCTCCTTTTCCGATTGAATTTGCTTACGTGCGACGCCGATTATTTTTTCAGATTCCAAACCGGCTCTTTCACGAGCATCCTCGAGCATCTGTTCTTGTATCTTAGATGCCTCTTTGATCATTTCGGTTTGCTGTTTTCGGGTTTCGGCCAATAAGGATTCGCCTATCTCTTTTACATGGTCCAACTCTTCCTTGGCTTTTTTAGCAGCCACAAGAGATTCGTCCACATAATTTCTCCGCTTCTCAACCGCTTTCAAAATTGGCGGAAAAGCAAACTTTATCAGTATAAACAGAGTTATACCGAAAGCAATAGACATCCAAAAAACCAAACCCGGTTCGGGCGTCAGTAAGGACATATTCTATTAACCTAAAATAAAACCACAAACAACTATTGCAAATAGTGCCACTCCCTCAATAAGGGCTGCCACGATAATCATCGATGTTCTGACATCCGAACCCGCTTCCGGCTGTCTCGAAATAGCATCCATGGCCGATTTTCCAATTAAACTGATACCGAAAGCTGCAGCAATTACAGCAACAATAACTCCTGCAATTGGAGCCCAAGCTGCAGAAGCAGCACCTGCCTGTAACAAAGTAGAAAAAAGTAATTTCATAATCAATCTTTTTTAGTGTAATTAATTTGTTATTATAATTTTATGAATTTCTTGCCATTCCAATAAATACTGACGATAACAGGGTAAAAATAAAGGCTTGAATAAAGGCCACCAACAACTCCAAAAATAGGATAAAGACGGAAAAAAATACCGCTACCGCCGTCATTGATGAACTGATGGCTGCGCCCATACCCGCCGTAATGAAGACAATCGAAACCAATCCCAACACAATGGCGTGACCACCCATTATATTTGCAAAAAGTCGAATCATCAATGCAAAAGGTTTGGTAAACAATCCCACAATTTCAATTACAGGCATAATGGGAAAAGGCACTTTAAGAAAAATAGGTACGTCAGGCCAGAAAATACTCTTATAGTACTCTTTTGTTCCGGTTAGGTTGATTGCCAAAAATGTCCCGATAGCCAGCACCATAGTTACCGCGATATTACCCGTTACGTTTGCACCACCCGGGAAAAAGGGCACCAGTCCCAGCACATTATTGAAGAAGATGAAGAAGAAAACCGTCAACAAAAATGGTGCATACCTTTTATAATCAGCGCCCACCGAAGGTTTTATTATATCATCGTGTACCATCATGATAAACATCTCCATCATTCCCACAAAACCCTTATTCCCTTTCATCGGTTCTCGTTTAATTACACGCGATATACCCAAAAAGGTAATAATAAGCACAAGCGAAGAGAGGATCAATGAGGCCGCATTTTTGGTAAGCGACAAATCAAGCGGTCGGGTTTCGCTTCCATCCCTACCCATTTCGACAATTTTTCCTTTATATTTTCCCTCGGCAGCAATCTGAAAACCCTTGTAATTCTTATTTCCCCGATCTAACTTATGAGAAAGAAAGAGGTGTACCCCCGATGTTTTGCTATACAATATTACCGGTAGAGGGATGGAAACATGCCAATCTTCGGAACTCAGCAGAGTCCATTCATATGTATCTGCCAGATGCTCCAAAATAAACTCTTTCACATTAAACTTTTCCTGAGCAACGCTATCAGTTTGAGCATTCGCTCCCATTGAAAAGAGAAGAACGATGAAAAGAATTATCGGCTTATATGTTATATGAAGTTTCTTCATCTAATTTATAATTCACTCAAGTCACTCAAGCGGCTTATTTTGACTTTTCCTATACCTTATATGCTTTTCCATTCTAAGGAAAAGAAATGTTTCCCAGATCAGGTATATCAGATAAAACAACAGGAAAACAACGGCAAAAGGGCGAAAACCTGGTTTGTTAAGCAACCAATAAACCATAATGATAGCAAGCGAGATCAACATTTTTATCCCACGCATCTGCATATACATATTTGTTGTCTTCGATGGTGTTCTGATCGAAATTTTCCTAAATCTCAAAAAGAGTGCGACACCCATAAGGTAAAAGAAGAGCGGAATAGCAAAGTATCCTTTCACCTCTATTTCCGGGAAAATAAATTTCAAAACTATCCATCCGCCCATTCCCAAAACGAGGAATACAAGCGTATGAATAATCCAAAATTTATTTACCGGTCTTTGCATAAGTGTGTAGTGTGTAGTTAGGAGTATGTAGTTAGGAGTCTGCTTTTAGCCGTTGGCAGTCTATAAATACGCTAATCGTGTTGTCTTGCACCTCTACAAAACCACCCTCTATTGCCATTTTTTTAACCTCTCCATCGGTAACAAATGTTAACTTGCCTTCAGTAAGCGTTGAAACAAGCGGGGCGTGATTATTAAGCACCTGAAATGGACACACTGTACCAGGCAAGGTTACAGAAGAAACTTTGCCGGAAAAAAGAGTTGATTCTATAGTGCGAATGACCAATTTCATCACCTATTTTGCTTGTTTCAATAATTTATCACCTTTCGCAATAGCCTCTTCAATGGTTCCCACATTCATAAATGACGCTTCAGGATAACCATCCAGTTCACCATTGAGTATCATTCTAAACCCTTTTATCGTATCCTGTACGGAAACCATAACACCTGGTTGTCCAGTATATTGTTCCGCCATATGGAAGGGTTGAGAAAGGAAACGTTGAACTTTACGTGCTCTGTTTACCGTGAGTCTGTCCTCATCGGAAAGCTCATCCATTCCCAAAATGGAAATAATATCCTGCAACTCTTTATAGCGCTGAAGGATCTGTTTTACACGCATAGCGGTATCATAATGATCCTCACCCACTACATTAGGATTCAAAATACGAGAGGATGACTCCAACGGATCCACTGCGGGATAAATACCCAAAGAGGCAATTTTTCTACTCAAAACAGTAGAAGCATCCAGATAACTGAAGGTCGTAGCCGGTGCGGGGTCAGTCAAGTCATCAGCCGGAACGTAAACAGCCTGTACGGATGTGATTGAACCGTACTTAGTGGAGGTAATGCGCTCCTGCAGATTTCCCATCTCGGAAGCCAATGTAGGCTGGTAGCCAACCGCCGAGGGCATACGCCCCAGCAAAGCGGAGACTTCGGAACCGGCTTGCACAAAACGGAATATATTATCGATGAAAAGCAATATATCGCTTCCCTCTCCCCCACTGTCTCTAAAGGCTTCTGCAACTGCCAATCCGGTATGCGCTACCGAAGCTCGAGCTCCGGGAGGCTCGTTCATCTGCCCGAAGACAAGTGTAGTTTGAGATTTCTCCAACTCATCATAATCCACCACACTCAAGTCCCAATGCCCATTAGCCATGCTTTTATTGAACTCCTCACCATATCTTATCACGCCCGACTCTATCATTTCACGCAGCAAATCGTTTCCTTCGCGCGTACGCTCGCCTACTCCGGCAAACACCGAATAGCCTTTGTGTCCTTTAGCGATATTGTTGATGAGTTCCATGATAATAACCGTTTTGCCCACACCCGCACCTCCGAAAAGTCCGATTTTTCCACCTTTCAGATAGGGTTGAAGCAAATCTATCACCTTTATACCGGTTGTAAGCATCTCCTCCGATGTCACCAAATCATCAAATTTAGGTGCTTCACGGTGAATGGGATACTGATTCTCACGACTTAACGGTTTCAGTCCATCAATGGGACGACCCATAACGTTGAGCAGACGGCCTTTAACCTGATCACCCACCGGCACGCTAAGTGAAGAGCCGAGGGCTTTCACCGGAAGTCCCCTGCGCAACCCATCTGTACTATCCATTGCAACCGTTCGAACGGTATTTTCACCGATATGCTGATGCACTTCCAGATAAATATCGGTACCGTCACGATTAACATAAATAGCATCGTTGATAGCAGGTAGCTTCACTTCACCCGATTTGGGCATTTCAAACTGAACGTCCACCACAGGACCGATTATTTGAGATATTTTGCCGCTTAATTCCGACATAACTTATAGAAAACTTAATATTTCACTTAAAGATGGGTTGCTTTTGCAACAATCTGCGAAGTTACTTTAAATTAACGTTTAAAGAAAATATTTAATAATAATTTTAAAGTAAAAATCTCCTTATGGCGTAAGGAGTCGAGGATTGGTGGAGAGTTGAATCGTTGTAATGCAAGAAATCAGCTACTGTTCTGAAATTTAGAGAAATTATTTACTGATTTTTTGTGAACTGGAGTGGGGGAATTTTGTATATTTGTTACGAGTATCTAAACGACAAAAAAATGAGTACTTTTTCAGAAATCTGTATTTATGAGGTAAAACCTGAGAGGGTTGATGAATTTGAAAAATTGATTGAGGAAGTTGCAGAACATCATAAATCCTTTGCAGGTGTGATTGATGTGAAATATATCAAAAGGACACACAGACAGAAGGACTTCAATTCGGTAAAAAATGGAGAACCCGCAATCCGGCTGACAAGAAAACCGCAAAGCGTGACTTATATTTTATACTGGGAGCTTGAAAACGAATTAATCCACGCCGAAGCCACAAAATCCGGATTGGAAAAATTCTACAAACAATTCAACCGTTGTTTAACCACTATGCCGAAAATAATACTTGGCGAGAGGGTGAGCTGAAATAAAGTACAACAATGTCAAATCAGGACTTGAAAAGTGGATTAAACAAATAGCTATAACCTTTAAATATAATTGCCATGGAAAAAAAGAGACAAAAAGAATTTGTTCGACAAATTGAAGACTTGCATAGATTACACTACATCGCTAAAACTTATGACCACTTAATAGGTGCATATGAAAAGGGAGCTTACAAAGAGAACATTTGGAAAAGGGATTCCTGGACATTATTTGAGCCTACTAAATTTGTGTATGCGTATTTTGCGTTTAATTCATTCTACAATTTTGATTGGGAGAAAAGTTTGGAGAACAAAAAATTAACTCTATCGAATAAAAATAAGGAAAAAAACAAGTATCAAGACATGATTGACTATATCTTTTCTAGGGTAAATAATGAGGACAAAGACTCTTTTATAGAAATGGTAAAGGGCGATTACGACAGCAATGATATTTATAACACAATCAATAAAATCAAACCAGACAATCGTATAAATGACAAAAAAATTGATGATTTTAAAGAAACAATCAAAAACTTATTAGAAACTAATAAAGTGGAAATCGAACAACTGAAAAATGATATCATATACTTTATTTATATGGTACGTAACAACATCTTTCATGGAACTAAAAATACAATAGAAATGTACGAAGAATCTCAGAGAAAGAGGCTTAATATATATTCAAATATCATTATTGCTATAAATGAACTCCTTTTTAAAGTGTTGGCAAAAGAATTGAGAAAAGCAAACGTACGCTTTTACTTCGCTAGTACTTATGACTTAGTAACCCATTAATAAGATAATGAAAACGTTAATTTATTTTGCCTCAGGTCCAATTCGAGAAGAATATCAAGAGCTAGATTTTGATAGAATTTACCTTATTGATAATTGTTTTAAGAGAGGGCATCGTGGAAACCATTGTTTTTCAAAGGGAAAAATATCTTGTATTGGAATGGATTGTTTGGATTCTATCCAATATCTTAAAGATAAAGGAGTAAAGATTGACTGTTTTGTTTCCTTAAATGAAGGACTTTGGGAGGGTGGTGGAAGCTATGCAATCAACTCGGATATGTTCCTGGGATACGCAATGCCATTGTTCAAGGATGAGTATATCCATATAATGAATAAAGACTATTACCGACAGTGGGATCATAAAGTTAGTATGGACCTGCCGTTTGCAATGACGGAAATTCTAAACAATGATAGCAGATATCTAGACCCCTTGATTTTTACGGAATATAAAGTGCAAAACAAACAAGCTCAGGTATTCCAAATGAGGAGATTAAATACACCAAACATAGAGCTGTCCCTGAACCAAAATATTAATTTTCAAATCATTCATGATAGTATTTGGAATTATTATGAAAAGCTTGATGCTTGCATTATATCTTTTAGCAATCAAGGGCAAAGAGATTTTTTTAATAAAATTCCGAGAGTATTGGACTATAAGAATAACACTCTTTCTGATATTTTTGATTACTGCGATAGAAATCAAATTAGCAAAATCGGCTTTACGCCTTTCGGAGGTGGCGATTACTCTTTGCTCATACACCTAATAAAAGGATGTAAAAGAGATTATCCAAAAGAGGTATATGTGTTTCACCTAAACAAAAATGACTATCGAGAATTAAAGAAATACGCAGTTAGTAGAGCACCACACTTATTAGTAGAGCACCACACTTAATAGTCTATAGGATCGCTAATTGAAAATGTCGCACTATACGAAAATTGTAGTGCATATTAGGTTTGAAAACTGGCAACCTTAACAACGACACCACTTGCTGTTTTGTGTGACTATAGAAGAATTTGGTTATTCAAAAGTTGTCTCCCGACACAAATAGAAAAACCAATTAGGAATATTTTGTATCTTCGTGCAATTATGGAAGTATTGGAATTAGACATATTAACCCCTCAAATAAAGCATATGATTGAAAACAAAGTTTCAAACACTTTGCCAAATAAGAAACATGAAAGGGTGTTTGACGCACTACATCTGTTATTAAATGGTGATTATGAGAAATACACATTTAATTCAACTACTTTAAGTACATCCTTGTTTTGTGATTATACAGATGATAATTTTCAATCATTACTATCCAAAATAAACGAAAAACAATACGGAAGAGAAGAAACGGGTAGGTTTTATACCCCAAAAGATGTAACAGAATACATTGTTGCTAATTCATATTTGAACATTCTTGATGAGTCACAAAAGAATGTTTACTCAACAATAAAATGTATTAGCGAAATTGGGAAATCTCAAAAGGTAAACGATTTAATATTTGGTTATTCAGTTTTTGACCCAACTTGTGGAACAGGTGAGTTTTTAGTTACAGCCTTGAACATAAAACTTTCATTACTGACTAATCCAACAGAAAGTGATATTTTAAATGTCTTAAAAACTATTCACGGTAATGACATTAACATCGTATCAGTTGAAATCTCAAAAATTCGATTATTTTTTACAATTCTATCATATTTTAAAAATTATGACAAGCTAAATGAGGTTGCAGAAGTCCTGAATATGAATTTTAACAATCAAGATTTTTTGAAATCTGACAGTACACTTTTCGAACAACCAGTATTTGAAAAACACAATATAATAGTGGGCAATCCTCCTTACGTGGAAGACATAAAAAGTGTAAGTAAGCCACTTGTACGTTACGGCAACATATATGCTAATGTTTTAGAAAATAGCGTTAAGCTCCTAAAAGATAATGGAGTAATGGGGTTTGTTTTACCTCTATCATATGTTGCAACAATCAGAATGAAAAAAATTCGCAATTTACTGATTAACAAAACCCCAAAACAACTTATAATAAATTATGCTGACCGTCCAGACTGCCTTTTCTCAGGGGTACATCAAAAATTGACTATTCTCATATGTTCGAATGCAACTGAAAAGTCTACAATATATACTTCGGGGTATAACTATTGGTATAAACATGAGAGAGAAAACTTATTAATTGATAAAGAATTAGTCCTGGTGGATTACAAAAAGTTAAGTTGTATTCCTAAAATAGCCAACGCGACCGAAAAATCGATCCTTGATAAAGTATTAGCAAATCAAAACGATAATACGATTTTGAGTTTGACAACAAACAGAAAACCCAACAATTTGTTTTTGAACATGCGAGCTACTTTTTGGATTAAAGCTTTTTCTTGTAATCCCGGCTCGAAAGAGTACAAAGGCTTTCATTTTGAAGAAAAACATCAACCGTACATTTTAAGTTTGCTTAATTCCAATTTATTTTTCTTTTTTTGGACTGTCATTTCTGATTGTTGGCATATTACAAATAAGGAACTATCCTCTTTTAAAGTGATTCTTGATAATGTGGATTTTGTGAAGTTTATAACTATTGCTAAAAATTTAGAAAACAAATTGGAAGAAACAAAACAATATATCGGAACAAAACAAACAGAATATGCCTATAAGCACAAGTTTTGTAAAACGGAGATTGATTTAGTTGACAATGAATTAGCAAATATTTATAACTTGACAACTGAAGAGATTGATTATGTAAAAAAATATCAATTGAAATATAGAATGAGCGAGAAATGAAAAAAGTAATTGACCTATTTGCAGGATGCGGCGGTTTTTCTACTGGTTTTCAGCAGGCAGGTTATCAAATCGTGAAAGCCGTAGAATTTGACAAACAAATTGCCGACTCGTACGTTCGTAACCATTCAAATGTATATATGCTTGTCGATGACATAAGTGAAGTCGATAATGAAAATTATTTCTCAGAACACGAGGCAGATGTAATTATCGGCGGCCCCCCTTGTCAAGGGTTCTCAATGTCCGGCGAAAGAATTAGATCCAATGCATTTAAAGACGACCCAAGAAACTATCTTTTTAAACACTACTTGAATATAGTAAAAATCGTCAAGCCAGATTTCTTTGTTTTTGAAAATGTAAAAGGAATTTTAACGATGAAAAATGGCAAAATTTTTAAAGAAATTTTAAAAGCTTTTTCAGATATAAATAATTTTGAAGGCGTTAAATACTTTGTATCTCATAAACTTGTCAAAACAGTTGAATTGGGAATTCCACAAAAAAGAGAACGAGTAATTATTTTTGGTTCACGTGATAGAAATATTGATTTCAATAAATTTTTTGATAAAACATTTCAAAGAATTCAGAGCAATCACCCAAATTTTATAAAACCTGTGACAATATGGGATGCCATTTCAAACCTGCCTCAAACAACCAAGGATGGCATAGTTAATAATCCAAAAGCCACAACACATTATCAAGAACAATTATCCTCACAAAATCGAACAATAACAAATCATTATACACCAAATCATTCTGAGAAAACGATTAGAAGAATGAAACAAATTAATAACGGAAATAATTGGACTGTATTAAAAGACAATATAAAATCTGTACATAGTGGCTCATATGGCAGGTTAAAGAAAGAAGATGTCTCACCAACAATTGTAACAAGATTTGATACACCTTCAGGTGGAAAATTCATTCATCCAACAGAAAACAGGACACTCACACCACGCGAAGCAGCAAGAATTCAGAGTTTTCCCGATGATTTTATATTTGTGGGAACAAAAAGCTCTATTTGTAAGCAGATAGGCAATGCTGTTCCCCCAAAATTAGCATATTTTATAGCAGAAGTAATAAAAGATATTTATACATATGAACAATAGTTATTTAAATGATTTACATGATAAATCTGTGTGGGCCTTCACGAAACAAACAACTGACTTTGAAATGGCATTTAAAGCCACACACCTTTTTGCTAATTATTGTGAAAATGAAGATCCAGCTACAGAAAACTTAGAGGATTATTTTACGAGAAATGCTGTTCGATATGAAATAGGTACAAACAGACACCGCATGCTTGTCATTTCCCAGCTATTCGGATTAATTACAAAAACACCTTTTTACTCACGTGGATCGCAATATAATAAAGAGCGACCTACAGAGATATTTGAAATGATTAGGGACTGTCAAGTTGGTGATTCTTTTTACAATATAGTAAAAACTGAACAATTATTAAAACTTAAAATCCATGCTATAATTGATACTACAAATAATAACAAAGGCTATAATATTTTACCTATTCTATTTATATATAAGGTCCTAAAAAAATTAAAAGACAGGTATAAAATTAAAAGTATTTCAATAGACCACTTATACACTTATGTAATGACCTGCAAAAGTTATGACGAAGTTGATAATGCGGTTGAATTTATAAGAAAGAATGCGCCTACTGATGTAGAATTAGTAAGTGCATTTAAGGATTTTAGTCGTGTGCTAACGGTTATAAAAAATAATATTTCTCTTTTTGTAGTTGAACAAAATGATATTTCAATCAATCCTGTGTTTGATGAGTATTTCTACAATAACTTTGTTGAAAGATTTGATTTCGATGCATTGCATGAAAGATTATTACGGGACGTGGATTATTCGTACTTTCTATACAACTACCAAGGTTTTGAGATAAATCTTATTGATGAGCCTCAACACACTAAACTTACGCATAAGTCCAAATCCATAGACATTCAGTTAACCGAAGATGGTGGTGACAAAGAAAAGGACTATCAGGATAAAGTTGATAGAGTAAAAGAGGGTAATGTAAATGAGGCTGTTGCAGATGATGCTCACAAATTTGCCCCTGCCATTGCTATTAAAAAGCAAGTAGCAATGCAGTATGAACGAAACCCATTGCTAGGCAAATTGGCAATCAAAAAGGCTGATTATACTTGTGAGTATGACAGACGGCATGAAACATTTATTTCTCAGAGCACACAAAAACCCTATATGGAAGCCCACCACCTTATACCCATTACTTTCCAAAAGGATATGTGGGACAAATATCAAATTAATATTGATTGCGTAGAAAATTTGGTTTCCCTATGTCCTACCTGTCATAAAGCATTTCATTATGGAACATTAAAAGTCAAACGCGACTACTTAAAATACCTATTCGAACAAGTTGAACATAAGTACAAAGCGATTGATTTTAATATTACATTGGCAGAAATTGAACGATGTTATGGACTTTAATTAACATGCACGTATTGAAAATATAAGGAACACACAACACTCATAACTTGCTTTGCGTTCATATTCCACAAATCATTAGGTATTATTGAACATTATTGTTCGAACCATCAAGTAATATCATTAATTTATATGAGACCTTTTAGTGAATTTGAAAAGAAAATAATTAGACAAATAACTGCTATTATTCCTGAAAACTCAAATATTGGAGATTTCATTGTTAATACGATTCTTTTGGACAGGGCCATTGAAGTAAGAAATAAAACTATAATTTTTTTACATCTAAAAAATGATGTCAGTGCTATAAGCGAGTTTTTAGAATTGATATCACTGTTAAACTATTTAGAAAAAAACGATTTGATTTTCATTCATTCAAATCCGGAAATATCTATAGAAACTGATTTTGTTCTCAAAAACAACATTAATCAGCAATTTATAAATGAGAGAGTTGATGACTTAAAAAAGGTTTATTTTAGCACTAATGTGCTTGAAATAATTATAAGATATGTAAAAAGCTTTTTAATTTGTGGAACTGAGTTAAAAGCTTTGGTTAAGAATGATTTCAAATCCCAAGAACAAATAGCCCATGAAAAGGAGATGGAAGAAGCAAAAAGGCAGACAAGGATTTCAAGAGTTTCTCTATGCGTAGCTTTTCTTGCGTTAGTACTTTCTTTTTTATCGCCGTTAATTTTTAGCACAAGGATTAATAAACAACAAATAAATACGATAAATACCGCAAACCAGGCCCAAGTTGATAACTTAATAGAGATCAAAAATTACATAACAACCAGTATTGACTCACTGTTTAATCAAGCACATACACCTGATTACAACACACCTTAAGTGAAAGTGAGATCGGTAAAATGAACCATATTATGGGTAATAAACATACTTATACTCTCCCGATTTCTTGCTCCTAAACACCAATAATAGTTTATATGCTCCTTACAATATTAGAGAAACCATCCAGTATCGCATTTTCTCTAATTTTAAAGTTGATTTATAACAATTAACTATTCCCTTTACATTATGACTATATTGAAATCTCAACGAAATAAAAAATCAAAAACATGAAAAGTCCGTTTACAAACAAGGAAATGATTGTTAGAAAGGAGCGTAGAATATTGAGATTCCGAAATGAGGAATTTGAAATTTTGTCCCATACCTATCAATGTGTTGACACCGGCTATCAGTTTGAGGATGATGTATTCGCGCAATTAAATTACGATCAGGTAATTAATCAATATAAAGCAAAGTACCCTAACGCTAAAATATGAAACCCCTCTACCTCCTCCCCCTGCTCCTTTTGTTTTTAGTCTCGTGCGAGATTCAGGATGATCCGAATTATTCGGGGAATCTTGATGCGATTATTGAGAATAATAAGAGCAAAATCACTATTTCCACCGGGATTGCCGGAACTCTGCTGAAGGTGGAGGGCAATTGTATGCCGATAATTGGGTCGGGGTCTACTTGTCGTACTTATCCGGTGTCGCGGACTCTGAATATCTATGAGTATACGACTATCAAGGATGTTGAGGGTTGGGGGCCATTATATGATGGTGTCAATACAAAGCTGGTTGCAACTTGTAAGGCTGATAAGGAAGGGTTTTTCCAGACGAAAATAAAGCCCGGAAAGTATTCTATATTCATCTGTGAGGGCAAAAAGTTTTATGCAAACGGCGGTGATGGATATGGTGGCATTAATCCCATAACCGTAAAAGTTGATAGTGTAAGTCATATAGTACTAAGACTTGACTACGCATATTATTAGTAACAGATCAGTCCCCCTCCTCCAGTTGAAATATTTCCTCAACAGGTTTTTTAAAGTAACCGGCTATTTTTAGGGAGAGTATCGTAGAGGGCACATATTTTCCCAATTCTATGGCATTTATCGTTTGCCGGCTGACTCCAATTTCGTCCGCCAGTTGCTGCTGCGAGATCTTAACTATCGCCCGTTCTACTCTGATGTTATTCTTCATTTTTCAACCCCCTTTTTGAAATAAACAGCCTCGTTCTGAATATTACGACATAGAGCATAAACATAGTAACAGGATTGATTAGCCCTAAATCTATATAGAACGAGGAAAAACGAAATGCGTGATTAAATGCAAAAAAGATCCATTCTATCATGAATATTAGGAATGAAATATACGCAGTAATTACAATAGATGAAAATCTAATATTTTGAATTAACTCATCTTCAATCTTTTCTTTTGAGAATGCTACAAAAAGGGCTGAAAAGATTAGAATTAGGTAAAGAATAAGCGTAGCATAACGACTATAATTCTGATCAAATAACTCTAATTTATTAAAAGCATAGAGACTTGCGCCCAAAAAAATGAATGAGAAAATGAAAAGGCCCCACCCTATTTTCTGAAAACAGTGAGGCAGTAAAAAGTTATTTTTCTTCATATGTATTGAATTTTGTTTCAGCAAATGTAAAGCAAAATTTCCATATAGACAAATAAACTTTACATTTATTCAAACAAAGTTTACAGATACAAGTATTCAATTCTTTGAAAAACAATGATAAACTGTACTTCATTTATTATTGCTACCTTTGATTTCGTGATTATAATAAGATGATTCAACTATAAATGACAAGCCGAAAATAATCATATAAAACTAAAACTATGACCTCACCATCAAAACTCCTACATCAAATTAAGTCTGCCCTATTCGGTGTTGCAGTCGGCGACGCGTTAGGGGTTCCCGTTGAGTTTCATAGCAGAGAAACACTTCGTAAAAAGCCGGTAACCGATATAATTGGCTACGGCACTTATAATTTACCGCCAGGGACCTGGTCAGATGACAGTTCGTTGACTTTCTGCCTTGCGGAGGCTCTTACTGAGGGTTTTGACCTAAACACAATCGGAAGAAACTTTGTCCGCTGGGCTCACGAAAATTATTGGACACCTCGCGGACACGTATTTGACATAGGCATCTCAACACAAAAAGCAATTTATAAACTCTCAAAGGGCGAAGAACCGGAATTAGCGGGTGGTATTGAAGATAGAGACAATGGTAACGGCTCGCTTATGCGAATTTTGCCTTTACTATTTTATTTGCTTGACAAAGGAATTTATGAACGTTTTGAGATTACGGCAAAGGTCTCCTCAATTACTCATGGACACATTAGGTCAATAATAGCCTGTTTCTATTATCTTGAATTTGCAAAGCAGATTTTGGAGGGAAAAGAGAAATTGGAAATCTATAAGTACTTGCAAAGTGAGGTTTCAGATTTCTTGACAGATATTGAAATCGATCCTTATGAAATTTCAAAGTTCGATGGATTGCTAAAAAACGACATTGCCCTACTTCCCGAAGAGGAGATTCAAAGCAGCGGTTATGTGATGCACACTCTTGAAGCAAGCATTTGGTCTCTGCTTACAACAGAGAGTTACGAAGATGCCGTCTTAAAAGCAGTCAATCTGGGTAGCGACACGGACACAACAGGAGCCGTTACCGGCGGACTTGCCGGACTTCTTTATGGATTTGACAACATTCCTGAAAATTGGCTACAACAATTGGCAAGATATGACGACATCGAAAATCTGGCAGAGCGCCTTAGCAACAAAATTTGGAGTAACTTCCGCATTAATCAATAAAATCCTGTCCACGCAACGCTCTGTTAGTTTAAAGCTAAAAGGCCATAAAAAACAGTTTGGTGGCATAATTTATGCTCACCTTTATGACTATTAACGAATTAAAACCCATAAAATGAAGAATAATATTATTATTTGCCTTTTGGCTATTTTATTTAGCGTACAAGCGTTTGGACAGGAAAACACCCGCAGATTAGATGTAAGGCTTGGCGCAGGTCTTTCATTGTTGGGAACCGGAGATATGAGAACATTTAATTATGAAAACGAGTTAAACGTAAAGCTGAACAAATATTTCACAAGCTCGGTTTCAATAAACTTGGGACGCAGTAATCGTGGAGACTTCGAGAGCGCCTCGTTTACCCAGGGAAATTTGAATATTTTCATCTCGCCATTTAAAAATACCGGACGATTTGACTTCAGACTCGGTACCGGGCTGACTTATTATAATATCTCAGACGCGTACCTGGCATGGCAATCATGGAAAAATGGCGTTTTGATTGCGACGAAACATGAGTTTGAGAACCGTACTTCCTTTGGATACAATCTAATCATCGAAGGCTCATTCCTGATTACCGATAGGTTTTTGATTGGAGTAAAAACCTTCACTCAGCCCTATCAAAATGGTGACATTAACTCAGGCGTAATGTTAAAGTTGGGGATGTTGCTATAACGAAACGAATAGTACTGACAACATACGACCACAAATCATTATTGACTATATTGATATTTTTTCTTACATTTGGCAATGTTTATTTTTGACAATGAACAAAAGTAGTGGAGACCGGAAACCACTCAAAAAACGGGGCGGAACTGAAAAGCCGGGCGAGAACAAATACGGTCCGAACCCCAAAGAAGTGACAACTTAAAACAAAGAAAATCAGCACATAACATAAACTATATGCTATAGCGGTTTTAACACTATTTACACCGCATAAGAAAGCCCTTCTCGCGAAGGGCTTTTTAGTCATTTAATTTCCACCTTAATAACACAATTCGGAGTATCATCAAGCATCACCGGCGGTATTGTCACGAAAAGACCCTCTTGACAGCGACGGAAAGGAATTGGGGTTCCATCCTCAAGTGAAACAACGCTGCTAACCTTCGGAATTCCATCACAAGGAATGAAAATGCGAATGCCGCCATCAACAGCTACACCGCTCTTACTCGAAGCGAGATCTTTCGGAAACACATGAAGATAAAGGGTGGAAGGGTACCTATCTTTGGTGACCGCTTTGCTGTGTGTAACCACTCCCCAGGGCTGTGGCGGCACTAAAGTAGCGCGTGTATCGTATATCGATTCGCCATTTTTAGAGAGCCACTCCCCCATTATTGCCAATCTCTCCAGAGCGGCAGCAGGGATGCGACCGTCAGGCTGGGGCCCGACATTGAGCAGAAGGTTGGCATTTCTACCCGCAGTATAGGCCAAATAACGGATAAGTTCGGGAGCACTCGTGTAATTTTGATCCTTGATGCGGTAACCCCAAGAGTTATTCATAGTTTGGCAGGTCTCCAGAGGGAGATTATCACTTACTCCTCCCTGAGTTAATCCTATTTTGTTTTCACCCGGCACATCCCGTTCGAATATTTGAATATCCTCACCCTCAAAAGGATCAAGGTGGTGATTATTTCCAATAAGACAATCGTTCTGAAGCGATTTAATCAACGGATAGAGAGTGTCGTAGCGCCAATCAAATTCTACCGGATCCTCTTCATGATCCCAGTGGCCGTCGAGCCAGATGCAGCCGATCCTACCATATTGCGTCAACAATTCAGTCAACTGCGCATACATGAAGTTGAAATAGTTATCTATGGGCTGCTGAGGGCCTCTGCCACATTCCCGCCCTGTACGACCGCGCGGATAGTCCTCCCTGCGCCAATCCAAAGTGGAATAGTAGAAGTGGAGCTGAATGCCCTGTTTTTCACATTCCTGCGCCAACTCCTTTAGCACATCACGACCGAAAGGGGTAGCATCCACGATATTGTAATCCGATTGAGCGGTATCCCACAGCGAGAAACCGTCGTGATGGCGCGAAGTGATGCAGATATAGCGCGCCCCCGCATCTTTTATTGCAGAAACCCACTGCTTGGCGTCAAAATGTAGAGGATAGAAGGCACCGGCCATTTTTTCATATTCCTGCCAGTGAATGTCCTGGTTTTGCATCACCCATTCGCCTTGTCCGAGCATACTGTAGATACCCCAGTGGATGAATACACCGAATCTCATATCCGAGAAATGCTCCTGAGCCGGAGTCAGGGCCGTTTTTTTCTGAATGTCGGATTGTGCAAAAGCACTCCCCGCAAAGAGAAGCAGAGCCGATAGAATTGATAAAAGTCTCATAATTCACCTGTTTTAACACGTGAATATAACACTTTTTTGGTGTTCCGGAAAAATCAAATGAAGTCCAATGAAGCAAGCATGGCATCGCACCCCTCGTTGACATCATCCCATGTCGCCTGAAAGTCACCGGTATACCAGGGGTCTGCTATATTGCGAGAACGCTCCGTATAGTCGAGGAGAAGTCGGATTTTCTCTTCGGGATCACCATCGAAAGCGAAATGCATGTCGCGTATGTTTGATGAGTCCATTCCGATTATAAGATCATAATAAGAGTAGTCTTCGGGAACTATCTGACGGGAATATTTTCCTTGAGAGCCAATACCGTGGCGTTTTAGCATTTCCCTTGCCGGCGGATAAACCGGATTGCCGCGTTCTTCATCGCTCGTGCCGGCAGATGCTATTTCAAATTTATCCGCTACACCAAGCTCAGCAACCTTGTGTTTCATAATAAACTCCGCCATTGGGCTACGGCAAATGTTACCGAGGCAAACAAACAATATCTTGTAATCTTTCTTATCCATTTTTAATTATTTAACACGCCAGGGAGCATCACCGTAAAGAAGATATTTCTTCACTTTACGAAGCCATTTCTGCTCCTCGGTCTTAATATGTTCACCGGTCAATTCCCAGTCTATTTCGCCGGTAATATAACTAAAAAGCATGTTATCCTGAAGTAACGGCTCAAGTTTGTCATATTCAAAGTCTTCAGGGAACTGCTCACGGACAAAGCGAATTACACGAAGGGCGTGGTTCAGTGCATGATAGGTACGTCCGGGGATAAACATCAGATGAAATCCGAAACATATCTCATCTTTCCAGATTCCGTAAGCCGGCTCAAATCTGCACCATCTTATGTAGAGACTATCGTCGTAGAGCGGATTGGCCGGATCATTCCAATTTCTAAATCCGTTTTTACGATTAAAGTCATAGAGAGGCTCCATAAAGGGTGCTCCGAATTGCTCAAACGGACGCGTAGTGCCGTGACCATAACTGACATTGGTTCCCATCCAGAGACACTGACCGCTATAGAAGTGGGATGTAAAGAGGCCTGCAAAATCGGAAAATGGAGGGATGCTCCAGGGCATCAGCTCTTTGTTGACCTGCTCCGCCTCCGTCGATATGATATGCAGATGGAATTTTGCGCTCAGCTCATAATAAAAGAAATTGGCAATCTCACCGAAAGTAAGTCCGTGCCTGTGCGGAAGACCCATCACCCCCATCGTTCCCTCCACCTGACGGCCGGAGGAATTGATCTTGTCCACTATGTAAATGGAGATATCGCTTCCGGAACGGTGAAGGTCGTAGAAAAGCTTGAGTAAGGTGCGAGTAGCCGTACAATATCTGGAACCCACATCCTGAAGCTCGATAATCAGCGCATCAATATCCTGAAGTTTCTCCATAGGAACGGAGTCACCGATTTCCACCATTTCGACGCCGGGACAGCACTCACCATACAATGAGTGTTCCGGCATGAAAAGGCGGACCAAATTTCTCTTGCGAGCTAATGCCTCAAAATGATACTCCCCTTTGTCAGGATGCCAGGCCACCTGGTTGCATAGCATTGCCAACCTCCCCTTCTTAAGTACTAGGTCTGGTTGTTCGAAAAGTGGTGTGGTACGGAAAGAAAACATTTTATAGTGGGTAGTGGGTAGTGGGTAGTGTGTAGTGGGTAGTTACTAGGAACTCAGGACTCAGAACTCAGAACTCTAATAACTTCTTGTGCAAGGGCTTCTGCAACTGTTTCGGTTGGTGCCTCAGCATAAATGCGGATGATGGGCTCGGTGTTGGATTTGCGCAGCACAAACCACTTCTTTTCAGTGTCAAAATCCACTCTCAAACCATCGATGGTAGTTATGCGCTCGGCTGAATAATGTTTCTTAACCGCCTCAAGGAGCGAGTCGATCACCGCAGGATCGGAGATTTCTATCTTATTTTTGGATAAATAATAGTCGGGATAGGTAGCACGGAGGGCAGATGCTGAGAGCTTCTTGTGGGCCATGTTGCTCAGGAAGAGCGCTGCACCGATGAGCGCGTCGCGACCGTAGTGGAAGTCGGGAACGATAACACCGCCGTTACCCTCTCCTCCGATGACTGCATTGACCTGCTGCATCATAGTGGATGCATTGACTTCACCTACTGCAGAAGCATAATAACGGCAACCGTGGGCCTCGGTCACATCCTTGAGAGCTCTCGAAGAGGAAATATTGGAGACGGTCGGACCCTTTCTATGTGATAAAACATAATCAGCAACAGCTACCAGAGTATATTCTTCGCCGAACGCATCCCCATTCTCAGAAATGAAAGCAATACGATCCACATCGGGATCCACGGCAACTCCGAGGTCTGCTCTACCGGCAACAACCGCAGCAGAGAGATCGGTGAGATTTGAAGGAATCGGCTCGGGATTGTGTGCGAACCGGCCGTTTGGTTCACCGTTGATTGTGACACACTCCACTCCAAGCGCCTCGAAAAGCTTAGGCATCACAATACCTCCCACAGAGTTGATGGCATCAAGTACCACCTTAAAGCCTGCTGCCTTAATGGCTTTTAAATCTACGAGAGGATATGATAAAACTGCCTCGATATGTGCCTGGGTAAAGTCTTTATACTCCATATGACCGATTGAATCCACATCTTTGTAATCAAAATCTTCGGACTCTGCAACTTCCAGAAGGGCCGCACCCTCTTCCGCCGTCAGAAATTCACCCTTCTCATTGAGAAGCTTTAGAGCGTTCCACTGCTTAGGATTGTGCGAAGCGGTGAGAATGATACCACCGTCGGCTTTCTCGAATATCACTGCCATTTCGGTTGTGGGAGTTGATGCCAGACCGGCATTCACTACATCAATACCGCAAGCCATCAATGTGCCGCAGACAATGGAGTCCACCATCTTTCCTGAGATACGGGCATCCCTGCCCACAACCACCTTATAGTGCTTTTTGGATGGAAACTTTCTTTGTAGCTGACGAGCGTAAGCCGAGGTAAATTTAACGATGTCAACCGGAGTCAGTGCATCGCCGGGAGCGCCACCGATAGTTCCTCTGATGCCCGAGATTGATTTAATTAGTGTCATATGATCAAAAAATTTGTATGATTGGCTTGAAAATATGCGGCAAAGTTACAAAAAGCAGCAAATTATTTGGCCATTCCCCAAATTATTTCTACTTTTGCAGCCCGAAAAAGATTTTAACAATTAACAAACCGATAAGATGAAAAAAGGTATACATCCCGAATCCTACCGTCTTGTAGCTTTCAAGGATATGTCAAATGACCATGTGTTCATCACACGCTCTTGCGTCAACACCAAGGAGACTCTGGAGGTTGACGGCGTTGAGTACCCTTTAGTAAAGGTCGAGATTTCCAATACTTCACACCCTTTCTATACCGGTAAGATGAAGCTCGTAGACACTGCAGGCCGTGTTGACAAGTTCTACAGCAGATACAAGAATAAGAAGAAATAAGCCGCGAGGCGTTTTGTTTATATTTGAGGGGTGACTTTCATAGGTCACCTTTCTTTTTTCAACAGTCAACGACAATCGTGAAGGAGCTCCTTACAAAATATGCAATTATGTACAACCGTCCCGAATACTTCGAGACGGATCCTGTGATTTTTCCCAAAAAATTCGCACAATTGACCCAGTCCGGCAAAGCCTCCCTGCAGGATGTGGAAATCGCCGCCGTAATTGCGGCACATCTTGCCTGGGGCAGAAGAGATATGACGGTGAAGAATTGCAACAGAGCTTTTGACGAGATGGAGTGGCAACCATACCGCTATATCATGGAAGGTGAATGGCGCAATGAAAAGATATCACTCCACAGAACAATTAAATGGAGTGACTTTGCAGCCATTTGTTTCAGGCTTCGCGATTTCTACATGCAATATGACTCTCTCGAATCACTTACTCCCGACCTTTTCAGAACTGAAATATACGGACAGAAAAGCGATCCGAAGGCAGCCAACAAAAAGATACACCTGCTCAGACGCTGGATGGTGCGTGATGACGGCATAATTGACCTGGGATTGTGGAAAAACAGCTCTCCTGCCGACCTTATCATTCCGCTTGATGTCCATGTCCATCGTACTGCTGCAATGCTCGGCATTACCTCACGTAAAAGTACCGATTTATCAACAGCATTGGAGATTACCTCCTTTCTCAAGGAAATATTTCCTACAGACCCTTGCAAGGGAGATTTTGCACTTTTCGGCTATGGTATAACACACAAAAAAGAGGAGAATGCCGACAATTGTTGTTGACAAAAGGTTCTATAAAATTTGCTGATTACATAATTATTTTTACTATTTTTGTTTTTGACTGAGGTGATATGCCTAGACTTTATATAATAGCAGGCTGCAACGGAGCAGGGAAAACCACCGCGTCCTACACGATATTACCCGACATGCTCAATTGTGATGAGTTTGTCAATTCGGACGAGATTGCAAAGCGTTTGTCTCCCAATAAACCGGAAGAGTCTGCCGTAAGGGCTAGCAGGTTGATGATGGAGAGGATTGAAGAGTTGATTGACAAAGGTGAAACCTTCGGAGTTGAGACCACTTTGGCCACCAGAACACTAGTAAGAGTAATAGCTGAAGCACAGCAAAAGGGCTATGTAGTGACTCTGGTATTTTTTTGGCTAAAAATGCCGGAATTGGCAGTAGAGCGGGTAAAACTCAGGGTTGAAGCAGGCGGACACTACGTCCCCGAAGCTACCATCAGAAGACGTTATGATGTGGGGATCAGGAACCTTTTCAATCTCTATATTCCGGTGTGCGATTACTGGATAATGATAGATAACTCCAACAACCCGAGCACTATTATCGCCGAAGGTGGAACGAGTGTTGTGACTAAAATACATAATAAAACCTTATATAACCTATTAATCAATTATGAGCGAACTAGAGACGAGAGAACTTAGAGAAACCATTCTTCTAGGTTTGGACATCACTTTTGAAAGGCTCGTACAAGAAAAAAAACAAGACAATTCCGAATTGGCGTTTGCACGTAAAGGACAGATTGTCAGAGTAAAAGCCGATGAAATTTGTTAAACTTGTAAGACTCTGCCAGCGAAATGAGAGATTATTAACCCAAACACTACTGCAGCAATGCAGTAGTTTTTTTGTATATGAAAGACTACTTTGAATTGTTTAACATAACCAAGGAGCAATTGATCCTGCTTATGGAAGAAGCTCTCTCTTCCGGAGGCGAGTATGCCGATATTTTTTGTGAATACAGCACGCAGGAAGTGCTCGCGCTACGTGACGGTGAGGTCAATGCCATCCGCAACGACATAGATTTCGGTGCCGGCATCAGGGTCATTCGCAATGGTCGTACAGGTTATGCATATTCGGAAAGCACGGATATAAGACATTTGCAAGCTGCCGCACAGGCTGCCGCCCGTATCGCGGAAAGTCCGGCCGGCGATAGAAAAAAAATCCCATTTACCCCTCTAAAATTAGCCGACTATTATTCCCGTACCCATTCATCAGCTGATGTTGACGTTTTCTCAAAAAAAGGATATCTCAAGGAGATCCACACAAGACTCTCCGAAGGAGATGGCAGGATAGTACAGATTATAGGACAAAGCTCCTCTTCTATGAGTAAAATAATGTTCTTCAACTCCCTGGGGGAATTTTATTGCGACGAAAGGCCACTCTCTTCAGTAGCCTTTACTGCGGTATTCAGCCGGAATGGCGTTACCGATAATTACACTAGTTCGAAAAGTTTCAGGATGGGAAATGAAATGTTTACCCCCGCCCTTGCAGATGAGATTATTAATGAAATACTCGAAGCCATTCCCACAGTGCTGGAGGCAGTTCGTCCCCAGGGAGGTGAAATGATGGTGGTAATGGGAGCAGGTGGATCCGGAATTCTGCTCCACGAAGCCATAGGACATGCATTCGAGGCAGATTTCAACCGTAAGGGAATCTCCATATTTTCCGACAAGATGGGCAAAAAGATCTGCAGCGAAGCTATAAGTATAGCAGACGATGCCATCATTCCCGCCAACAGAGGTTGTCTCAATGTAGATGATGAAGGAGTGCCGGGACAGAAGACTATGCTGATTACGGAAGGAGTACTTACCTCTTATCTACATGATCGCATCAGCGCCGTGCACTACAAAGTCGCCCCTACCGGAAATGGGCGCAGAGAGTCATTCAGGTTCGAACCCCTCCCAAGGATGCGCGCCACCTATATGGAAAACGGCTCCGCAACCTCCGAGGATATTATTTCCGGCGTACGAAAAGGCATCTATGTGGACAAATTTCGGAATGGACAGGTAAAGATCGGAGCAGGTGACTTCACATTCTTCGTCAAGAGCGGACGTATGATCGAGAACGGACGCCTCACCCGCCCTATCAAGGACATCAATATAATAGGCAACGGGCCCAGAGCGCTTGCCGATATTCTGGAGGTAGCATCCGACGGAAAAATGGAAGATGGCACCTGGACCTGCGGTAAGGGTCAACAGTGTCCCGTCTCGTGCGGTATGCCCACGGTACTTGTAAAATCATTAACGGTAGGAGGAAGCAACGGATGAGAGATATCACTATGAAAGCGCTCCAGATGGCGCTGGATGCAGGAGCATCGGATGTACGGGTGGTTTTCGAGAAGGGAAACGGCGATATGGTCACAATCCTCAACGGAGAAATAGACCGACTATATCAAGCTGCCAGTTCCGCTCTCAATTTCCATATTTTTGCCGAGGGCAGGTACGGCTCATTTTCCACCAATCTGTTTGATGACGCAACGCTGAGGAAGTTTACCACCGATGCGGTCAATGCCACGCTCCTGATGACCCCCGATGAGTGCAGATCTCTGCCCGATAAGGGTATTTGCTACAATGGAGGCGGACCCGACCTCCGGCAGTATGATTCTTATATTGAGACACGTCCTTCTTCCGGAGGTGTTACTATTGCACACGAAGTAGCGGCCGAGATGCTCTCCGAAGAGAGGGTTGTTTCAGCAGAGAGCGAGTATGGCGACTTTGTGGAGGAGTACTTCATCGCAGACAGTCAGGGATTTGAGGGATATCAACGCAGATCCGGCTTCTCGATTGGAGCTACCTGTTCAGTCGCCGGTAAAGGTGACGAAAAACACGAAAGAAGTTGGTATGAGGATGAGGTTTTCTTTGCCAATCTCCGATACCGTGGATGTGGTAAAAAAGCTCTGAAAATGGCAATTGAAAGCATCGGTCCGCTTAAAATGCCTTCCGGTTCTTATAATATGGTCGTGGACAGGACCATTGCTGCAAATCTGGTCATACCTATCACCGAAGCACTTAATGGCAGTGCCCTCCACACACGCAATTCCTTTCTGATGGACAAACTCGGGGAAAAGGTTTTTGGGGAAAATGTCTTCCTGAGAGATATGCCGCATACTGTCGGCAATGCATACTCCCGTCTCTTCAACATTGAAGGTATAGCAACAAAGGAGCGCGATATCATTTCAGGCGGTACTATTTGTAATTATTTCATTGACAACTATTACAGCCGCAAATTGGCACTTGAGGTAACTATCGGTAATCCTTCGGTTGTAATGATGCCGAAAAGCGAGCTTTTGTCAAATAATAAATTATCTTTGTCCGATATTTTGAAGAGAGCGGGCAGAGGGATTTATGTTACACAGTTTAACGGAGGTAACTGTAATGCCGCAACCGGAGACTTCTCCTACGGCATAGAGGGATTTCTGTTCGACAATGGAGAAATAGTCCATCCGATAAACGAAATGTTAATTTCCGGCAACCTGGTCACCCTGTGGAACAATCTAATAGCCGTTGCTGATGACCGGTTGGAGAGCCGCAAATGGCAGATACCTTCGCTATGCTTCTCGAACGTAAATTTTAACGGACTCTGATGAAGAAAAAAGAGAAAAAACCCGGTCTGCTGCTTTCGCTCGTCCCGGTAGTGATACTGGTGGTAATACTGGCTGTAGGAGTAGTCATTTTCGGCGAAGATGTTACAAGCGGTCCCTCACAAATTGCGCTTGTAACTGCCGCTATAGTTGCTTGTCTTATTGGAATGCTCTATCTCAAAGTACCATGGGCACGTTTTGGGGATGCGATGGGTGACAATATGAGCAAAACAAGTGAGGCTATTTTCATCCTGCTTATGATTGGGGCACTGACCTCTACCTGGATGCTCTCCGGAGTTGTTCCTACAATGATATATTATGGACTCAAACTTATCCATCCATCGATATTTTTGCTGGTGACATTTTTGCTATGCTCCATTATTTCCATAATGGCCGGCAGTTCATGGACCACTGTAGGCACTATAGGAGTGGCAATGCTCCATGCCGGCCAGATCGTGGGTATACCCACCGGTTGGCTTGCAGGCGCAATTATCTCCGGTGCATATCTGGGTGACAAGATCTCCCCTCTCTCCGACACAACCAACCTCGCTGCGTCAGTTGCGGGAGTCGACCTCTATAAACATGTAAAATACAATCTGATCACCACCATACCGGCAACAATCATCTGCATTATAATTTACACTCTGGCGGGATTCTTCATAGAGACTTCCTCGAATTTGGATGTGGGAGCACAACTTGCTGCTCTCCAGGAGACATTCAATATATCCGGATGGCTCCTTTTGATTCCCGCAGTGACCATTTACCTGATTTTCAAAAAGGTTCCTCCGATTCTTACACTTTTCATTTCGGCTTTTGTAGGTGCGTTGGTTGCTTTTTGGGCACAACCCCAGATAATAGAGCAGATTGTTACCGGAATGAGCAGTTTCAAAGAGTTCTTTTATGCCATCCTCAAGATGATGTCCAGCGAGATCTCTATCGAGGCCAGTGACCCTATGATCACCACTCTGGCCTCCACAAGAGGTATGAGCGGCATGGTCAACACCGTCTGGATTATAATCTGTGTGATAATGCTCGGAGGTGCCCTCTCTGCCAGCGGAATGATACAGACCATAACCGAAAGTATGTTGCGCTTCATGCACAACTTGGTGAGCATGGTAACCTCCACCGTTTTGACCTGCATTTTCTGCAACATCATACTTGCTGACCAGTATATGGCCATCTTGATTCCCGGAAAGATGTTTGGTGACGTTTACAGGAAGAAGGGCTACGCCCCCGAGATGTTGAGCCGCACATTGCAGGACTCCGCTACCGTGAGTTCCGTAATGGTACCCTGGAATACCTGCGCAGTTGCACAAGCCGGTGTGCTTGGAGTCGCTTGTATGACCTGGTTCCCCTATGCATTCTTCTGCTTTATAACTCCAATAATATCGATCATCATAGTGGCTATGGGATACAAGATACGCCGTCTCCCTGTTGAGAATGGCGAACCTGCAACTGCAACAGCAGAAGCGTAACAATTTTTGACAACAATAATAACTGAAATTCATTATAAAATGAAAATTGAAGACAACAAAGTAGTATCTCTGATCTACAATCTGAAAGTCAATGGTGAGACCAAAGACTCCTGCGACAAGGAAAATCCGCTTGAATTCATAATGGGTATGGGCTATCTGCTCCCCAAATTTGAGGAATACCTTCTCGGCAAGGGTGTCGGTGACAAATTTGACTTCGTCCTTTCAGCTGCCGAAGGTTATGGCGAACTCAACCCCCAAGCCATCGTTGACCTTCCCAAAAACATATTCGAAGTAGATGGTGTACTCCAGGAAGAGCTTCTCGTACCGGGCAATTATATCCCCATGATGAATCAGATGGGTGGAGTAATCCCAGGTAAAGTTGTGGAAGTGAGTGAGGAAAGCGTAAAAATGGATTTCAACCACGAACTTGCGGGACAATCACTCCATTTCAAAGGCGAAATTACCGCAGTCAGGGAAGCTACAGATGAGGAGCTTACCAACGGACTTCACGGTGAGAGAGCCATGCATAACTGCGAAGGCAACTGCTCCTCTTGCGGAGGGTGCTAAAGTTGGTTATAATCCGCAGCACGTGATATAGGCGCTACATCTATTGGCGCAAAAAGTCCTTTTCTGTAACGATAGAGTCCGGCTATGCCTATCATTGCTGCATTGTCGGTAGTAAATCTAAATTCGGGCAGGAACACATTCCAGCCCCGTTTTTCTCCTTCAATAGTAATACGCTCTCTGAGATACGAGTTGGCGGAAACTCCGCCACCGAGGGCAATCTCCTTTATTCCGGTCTGTTTTGATGCAAGGATGAGTTTCTTGAGGAGAATATCTATCAGATCTTTCTGGTAAGAGGCGCAGATGTCCTTTTTGTTCTCTTCGAGAAAATCGGGATTCTCGGCAATATTATCCCTGAGAAAATAGAGGAGCGATGTTTTTATGCCACTGAAACTGTAATCCAGACCGGCAATGTTGGGCTTTGCAAAACGAAATGCAGAAGCATTTCCCTCTTTTGCAAGTCGGTCGATAATCGGACCGCCCGGATATCCGAGTCCAAGCAATTTTGCACATTTATCAAATGCTTCTCCGACAGCATCGTCTATAGTGTGGCCGAGTATTTCAAAATCGAGATAATCATTGACCTTGACGATCTGTGTATGTCCTCCTGAAACAAGCAGTGAAAGAAAGGGAAACTTAGGCTCCCGATGTTCCCTACCCTCAATCCTGATAAAATGAGAAAGTATATGACCTTGAAGGTGGTTTACCTCTATCAAAGGCTTATCAATGGCGATGGCAAGTCCTTTGGCAAAGGAAGTGCCCACTAAAAGCGATCCAAGAAGACCGGGACCACGGGTAAATGCTATGGCATCCAACTCTTTTACGGAGACACCGGCCTGTTCCAAAGCCTGTGAAACTACCGGAAGAATATTCTGTTGGTGCGCGCGGGAAGCAAGTTCAGGGACTACACCGCCATACTTCTTATGAACCTCCTGAGAGGCCATGACATTGGATAACAGATATTCCTCCCTAAGCACTGCTGCTGAAGTATCATCACATGAGGATTCTATCGCAAGGATTGTCACCATATCGTCAATTTGGATTGAAATTTGTACGCAAAATTAGTAAAAATTAGTACTTTTGTTTGATATACTGAAAATTAAAGCCCATCAAGACCTGGAAAAAAATAGTCCTTGCGGTGGTCATTCTTTTGGCACTTGTCCCGACCTCCCTTTATATTGCAATACAAATGCCTGCATTCCAGACATTTGTAGGCAATAAGGTCTCTTCTGTGCTTTCCGATAAGATCAATGGTGACATATCCGTGGGCAAAATATCATATGCCCTTTTCAACCGTCTGATTGTCAAGAATGTTCTGGTTACCGGCTTTGCAGGTGATACTATTGTACATACGAACAAGATATCCGTTAACCTTCACACAAGAAGTCTCATTTCGGGTGAGATAAAGGCTGGTAAGATAGTTATAGATGGAGGTGAATTCAATATCTGCCAGATAACTCCCGAAGAGAGCAATCTGGCTCTGCTTTTGAAGAAAAACGAAACACGGCAAGGGGAAGAACCGGCGGAGGCAATGCAAGAGGAATCTGATAAGAAATCGGAAGGGTGGCCTAAACCGGTGAACATTGACAAGATTGAGATACGGGACTTCACATTCAGAGCACTAGATACATTCGACATCACCACTTATGCCGACCCCAGGACCATCGACTGGAGCAATATTGTCTTAAATGAGATCAATCTCTCCGCACGCAATCTCCATATGGATGAAGATGTGACGGTAGAGCTGGACAATCTCTCGTTCAAAGAGGGTAACGGACTAAATATCAATGCCTTTAGCGGAAATATACGGCTCGGCGACGTACTGGAATACAACGGACTTGACACAATTACCCGTAAGGAGATATACATTGACGATATGCTCTATGACGACGGGTATTCCAGACTTGTGACCGAGTATTATTCGATGAGATTTGACGATTTCAGTGACTTTTCGGATTATGTGAGGAAGGTTTATATGGGCCTGGATCTAAAAGAGGAGTCATTTCTGGATTTCCAATCCCTGAGAAGTTATACCGATGAACTTTCATATTTTACATTGAAATTCTACCTGTCCGGTGAAACGAAAGGCACTGTGAGCAATCTGATCACACGTTCATTGAAAGTCCAATCCAAAACAAAACAAACATTGCTCGATTTCTCGGCACATCTTTCCGGTCTGCCGAACGCCGGCGAGACAATGGCCAGTTTCGATATCAAGAGATGCTACACCACCACCGCCGAGATAGCCGATATAGTAGAGTCGGTGACTGACACCCCTATTGACAAAAAAGCTATCGGCTCTTTCGCAAAAGGTGAAAGGATCCATTTTGACGGAAGCCTGAACGGCTTCTTCGAAGACTTTGTGGCATTCGGAGAGCTCGGATCCGAGGATCTGGGAAATTTCAAGGTCGACATCATATGCCGCAATGAAAGAGGGGCCGGATATGAACTTATCGGATTTATTAAGAGCAGAGCATTCGACCTCGGGCGTCTGATGGGCAACTCCCTTTTAGGGGATTTTACCTGCGATGCTACCGTTTCAGCCGTATTAGGTAAGGAATCAAGCATAGATATAGAGAATATCAGCATCAGCGAACTCGGATTCAACAATTACAACTACAGCAACATACTGGCTTCCGGAAGGCTCGCCAATAATGAATTTGACGGACGCGTCATATGCAGTGACCCCAATCTTAACTTTATGTTTCATGGAGTCTTCGCCCTTGCAGGCAAGAGCAGTAATTCTCTCTACAAATTCAATCTGGCACTGGGTCACGCCGACCTTCACGCACTCAATTTTGACAAGAGAGAAATTTCCAGACTCAAACTCCTGGCCGATGCCGATTTCACCAAAACCAAATCCGGGGATTTATACGGAGATATCCTTATCAAGAATTTCGTCTGCTCTCTGGGAAATGACAACTATGATGTAGGCAATATCAACCTGCGCTCAACTTCATACAAGAACGACTATAAACTCCAGCTCAAATCCTCGTTTGCAAGAGCCGACTATGCAGGCACTGCTCCAATCTCCTCATTCATATCAGACCTGCTTAAACTTACCGCCGAGCACCATTTAAGCCACTTATTTGAGACGAAGGAGAAGGCAGAGGGGCTTCCCGATATAAATGAGAATTACAGCTTCACACTTCAGACTTTTGATATGAGACCGGTCTGCAGTTTCCTAATGCCCGGCCTCTACGTAGAAGATCGAACCAACATTAATGTCAGGATGACAAGTGACGACAAGCTAAAAATCAATATAAATTCCCCTCTGCTGGCCTACAAACACAATTACATAAGAGATCTTGACCTGACTGTAGATAACCGTGACAGCATGATAACCACTATCGCCAGATCCGGAATGCTGCAATCCGGCAACGCAAAAGGTTATGACGCAATCATAAAGGCTCTGGTAAAAGATAATGCCATCGGACTTAATCTCGGATTTGACAACGGAAAAGAGAGAGCCACTTACGCTGACCTCAATGCCAAAGTATCATTCCCTGAACCCAAGGAGAATGGATTGAATATTCTGGCTGACTTTTATCCTTCCAATATCGTTATCAATGGAGAAAACTGGTCCTTAAACCCCTCTTCAATAGGCTACAGAGAAAAAGATATATCGGTAGCCGGCTTCGGACTTTCCAATGGAGACCAGACTATCCGTTTTGACGGCCGACTCTCGGCAAACCCCAAAGATACACTTCTGGTGACATTGAATCGTTTTGATGCATCCGTGGCCAATCCCATTATCGGTATACCTCTCGACATAAAGGGTTTTCTGACTGGCAAGGCGGAAGTTTTCGGCATATTTTCCGATAACAAGGGCATATTGCTCAACATAGATGGAGAAAAAATGTCAATCGCCGGTGACCAAATCGGGGACCTGGATATCCTCACTCGATGGAATGAAGCCGCCAAATGTTTTGATTTCCTGGTCAACAACAGAAAAAATGAATTCACACCCCTACACCTTGCAGGGTCTTATTTTCCTAATAAAAAGAGTGTGGAGGGAAACTTGTCATTGGACAAATTTTCACTTGTCTGCCTCAATCCTGTAGTCGAAGGGGTGATATCCGATGTCAGCGGAAGCATCTCTGCAGATATCGACATATCAGGAACACTGGATAAACTGGCCCTTAACAGCACTAACGGACATTTTAACGATTTTAATTTCATACTGGACTACACAAAGGTACCATATATCGTAAATGGGCCTTTCAGCATGAGCGAAAAAGGGGTGGTGTTTGAGAAAGCGATTGTCACTGACAGATTTGGTCATGAAGGGACCCTTACAGGAGGATTGCAATATGACCATTTCAAGGACATGCGTCTTAACGCCAGACTGAATGCCGAGCATCTACACGGACTCAATACCACAGCCGCAGATAACGATTCATACTACGGAAGGGCATTCGCCACCGGTACAGTCCGTTTAAGCGGACCATTCAGAAAACTTTTGCTGGATATGAATATCACCACCGGAAGAAACTCCACCATACATATCCCGCTAGGTTCCTCATCAAGCAGCCATACCTCATTGCTTACCTTTGTGGACAACACTACAGTCAAGTCCATCTCAGCCTATGATTCGTTGCAGGTGATGAACACCGCCGCCGAAAAGAGAGGCGGTTACGAATTTGCCGTCAGAATGCGTGTCAATGCCACTCCTGATGCTGAAGTCCATCTCGAAATCAATAAAGCGCTGGGCGATGTCCTTAAGACTCGTGGATCCGGACAGTTGGTGATAAATGCCGCCACAGATCTGTTTGACATAAAAGGTAACTATAATATCGATGAAGGCAGTTACAAGTTCGTGATGCTGGGACTCGCCTCCCGTGACTTCATCATCAATCCGGGCGGCACTATCAATTTCACCGGAGATGTAATGAAATCTGACCTCAACCTTGAGGCCATATACCGTACGAAAGCCTCCATAGGTACTCTGATAGCCGATACTACCTCCATCAGCACCAGGCGCACGGTTGACTGCGGCATCGGCATTACCGGTAAACTCGCCAATCCCGAACTCAATTTCTCCATTGATATTCCCGATTTGGACCCCACCATCAAAGGACGTGTGGAAAGTGCCCTGAGTACCGAAGATAAGCGTCTTAAACAGTTACTTACTCTGCTCCTTTCAGGCAGTTTCGTGCCTGACGAACAGTCAGGCATTGTCAACAACACCACCGTACTTTACTCCAATGCCTCCGAGATCATGGCCAACCAGCTCAACAATGTCTTCCGCCAACTCAACATTCCTCTCGACCTTGGATTCAATTACCAACCGGGAGAGAAAGGACGCGACATATTTGACGTGGCAGTCTCGACTCAGTTGTTCAACAACCGTGTCAACATAAACGGAAACATAGGTAACAGGCAATATATGACCTCCAATCAGAGTGACCTGGTGGGTGATGTCGATGTGGAAATCAAAATCGATCGTACCGGCAGGGTACGCCTCACTCTATTTTCTCATTCGGCAGACCAATACAGTAATTACCTCGACCAGTTACAGCGCAACGGAATAGGTCTATCTTATCAGGAAGAATTTGATGACTTCAGAGAACTTTTCAGAAAGATATTCTGGAGTAAAAGACGCCGCGATGAGTACGCCGCCCAACAGGCAAGAGTTCTTGAAACACGTCGAATGGATCCCCTGCAACGGATGCAGGAACAAAAATCAGAGCAAACGCAAGGAGCCACCATCAGGTGACACCTCAAGCACAGCCTCCCTTCCCAACACAAGTGAATAATTTGGCTGCTCGTGGCCACACGGGAATCCGAAAAGCACCGGACAATCGAGACGATCGGTATGTTCCTTTATGAGGGTATATACATCTTTTTCCCACTTATCGCTATCCGCCGTATCGGTAAATTGGCCGATAATCACACCTTTGAGACGATCCAGCATACCTGCACAACGCATGGTGAGCAACATTCTGTCTACCGTGTGCATCTTCTCGTCAATATCCTCAATAAACAGAATGGAGTCCTCTTCGAAAAGGTTCTGGATATGAGTGCCGATGGTGCTGGCAAAAAGGCATAAATTGCCTCCAACCAGCCTGCCCCTGCATTTTCCTATTTTACTGAATGGATGTGGAGCTGTGGAGTAGTGCATATCGGCACCGAAAAGTGCATTATGAAGTGAATCGAAGGTCTGCGGTAACGCTTCCCCAAAGGTACTGGGCATGGCTCCGAGTATTGACTCAATTCCCAGCGAGCGCAGTGCACTATGGAAGATGGTGATGTCGCTGAATCCGACCAGCCATTTCGGGTGTTCCCTAAATAGGTTGAGATCCAAGTGGCTGAGAGTACGCATCGAGCCATAGCCGCCGCGGTAGGAGATTATCGCCTTAATCTCATCGTCAAGAAGCATTTCGCAGATATCTTCGGCACGAAAAGCATCTTCTCCTGCAAAGTCACCGGGGAGTGAGTGATATAGGTGTTTTCCCTTTTTGACCTTGAGCCCCCAGGAGTTGAAGATGGAGCTCCATTTTTCTTCGTATTCGGGTGTAAGTTGAGATTCCGATATGGCTGATGCCATAGCTACAAGTCCTATCGTATCACCCGGTTTGAGGTATGAGGGTCGGATAAACTGTCGCATCTGATGTATGGATTACTGTTTGCTATCGCGTTTGCGCTTTGGATATGCAATACGCGCGTGATATGTCTGCTTGATCTGCCGTTTAAAGCACTCTTTGACGGTATTTATTTCCTTGAGTGAGATGTCCGCACGGACAAGCTGTTGGTCTGAGAGACGTGAACCGAGAATCTCCTCAACCAGTTCGGAGATACTTTCATCAGTATATTTCTTGAGTGAGCGCGAGGCGGCCTCGACAGCATCCGCCATCATCACAATCACTTGCTCTTTAGTAGTAGGAAGCATCCCTCTATATGTAAAAGGTGCGGTGTTCTTAGGGTCACCTCCGTTGTTGCAATATACATTGTAAAAATAGAGAGTCATCGATTGCCCGTGATGCGAGCGTATGAAGTCTTTTATCACATCCGGAAGATGGAATTTACGGGCAAGCGCAAGTCCGTCATCTACGTGACGAATTATATCTGCTGCGCTCTCCTCAGGGGTGAGGCCTTTGTGGTAATTATCCTGTCCGCTTCCGGGATTTGTATTTTCTATGAAACAGGCGGGATTTTCAATTTTTCCCACATCATGATACATTGCACCGGCTCTTGCCAGCATTGCATTGGCGCCAATTTCCCGCGCAGCATTTTCGGCCATATTTGCCACCATGAGAGAGTGCTGGAAAGTACCGGGGGCACGGTGCGACAGTTCCTGAAGCAGGGGATTGCTGCTGTCGGTAAGGTCAAAGAGACGGGAGTATGATGTAAATGAAAATATTTTCTCGAAGAGGAGAACAAACGGATTGAGAACAACACACAACACCGCATTAATAGCGAGGAATGTCACGGTGTAACTCTTCCAGATCATCGCTGCATCATCCGTCAACAGACGGAATGAGAGTAGCAGGATCATCATCCCCGCAAAGATGAAGACCGCATTGAGAAACAACTTCCATCCCCTGTTGAAATGAGCATAAGTGAGCAGCCCGATACTGCCGGCCACCAGGTTAATGCCAAAAAGTTCAATACCGTTCTCTGCAATTAGCAGAAGCGGCAAAAGCGATATTACATAAACGGGAAAGATGAGTTCATTCCTGAAAAAGGAGGCAGCAATGAGGACTAGCGCCGCAAAAGGCACCAGATAAATGAGATTTGCTCCAAGACGGTGGACCAAAGCTGTGGCTGCAAATGAGAAAAACGCCATCAACAGGATATACAACAGGTGACCTGTGCGTCTCAATACCTCCTTTGAAGTGAAGAAAATAGCAAGATATAGGAGTGCAACCAACATGAGTACCGTCAATATATGGCTGAGAATGAGCCATCCGCGCGAAGAACTATAGCCAAAACTTCTACTATATTCAGCCTTGTAGGAATCCAGAATCTGCTCGATCTCAGCCGAAACTATCTCTCCTTTGGAGACAATCAGCTGTCCGGAGTAGATAATACCCTTGGTGGGCGAAATGTAGTTGACCGCATCTCGGTGCAAAAGCGCAGTAACATTCTCATCGTACTCGAGGTTTGGTACAATCCAGGAAGGGATATTAAGCAGTGTTATAAGCGAATCAGTAGCCACCTTGGGAAAGGTGTAGCGCAAATCAGCCTGCAATAGACCGGCAGCCCGCTTCTGATCATAAACCTCCAGGGCAGGCATATCCGTTACCCTTCCGTTCCTGTTGACGAATATCACCTTATCCGATATATCATCTTCAAAAGTGGAGACTATTCCACCGTAATAAGCATCGGTAAGAAACTCGGATATATGGCGTGAAATATCCTTCGGAATAGATTTATCAATGGAAAACCTTATGAAACCATCGATCATCCTTTCGCCCGTCTCATCGTTGTAGTTGTAATATTCTATTATGCGCGAAGTCTTCTGCTCGATTTCAACAAGCATTTCGGCCTCCGTCTTCAAAATAGGAAAATCAATCGGAGCAATAAGTGTCTCATAAATCCAGGCTTGCCCACGTGCATATTCATATTTGAATTTTCCTTCAACGGGATAGAGCAGGATCATCAGTAGAGCCAAAACGCCAAACCAGATTAGTGATCGGTAGTTTTTGAGGTTTCTTGTCGTTTCCATAAATTATTTTATAATTTTGTAAAGGTAAGAAAAAAAAATACTACAATGAAAAAACTAATACTGGCCACAGCCCTATTTCTGGCCACATTTACAATGAAAGCGCAGGAACTTATCATCATCAGTTCCGACCTTCTCAAATGTGACGATTCCATTCTTGTATTCACCCCGGGACACTCTAGATTCTGCAATAAATCGGATGACAATACCACTGAAGCCATACCCACACTCTTTCTGCTTCATGGCTGGTCGGGATGCTACCGCAATTGGGCAGACAAGTCCGACCTTCAGCAGGTCAGCAACCGTTTCGGGTTCAGGATCATCTGTCCGGACGGATTTTACAACAGTTGGTATGCAGATAATGTAGACAAAGAGAAAATGCAGTGGAGAAGTTTCTTTGACCAAGAACTCTATCCGCAAATGGTGGAAAAATACAATCTCGACCCCGAAAAAACATTCATCACAGGCCTTTCTATGGGAGGCCTCGGTGCCATCAACATTTTTCTTGACGACATATCCAGATTCAGAGCTGCCGGTTCGATGAGCGGTGTACTGGACATCTATCATGCCTCACCAAATCTGCTTGACAAGGAGCTTAGCCAAATTCTAGGCCCTTATACGCCTGAGAACCCGCTCTACGATGCCAATAATCCAATCGGAAACCTCGACAAAGTGGCAGGATCAGGCAAACTGATGGTAATATCCTGCGGATATGAAGATTATTATGTGAAATCTACTCTGGACTTTTCGGCAAAATGCCGCGAAATGAAGATTCCCCACATTATGCTTCTCTCCCCGGGACGCCACTCCTGGATCTACTGGGACTACGCCCTTGTAGAACATCTGGAGTTTTTCAAGAAAATTCTGGATGGAGCGAATCTGGGATTCTGAGGTGCGAAATACGAGGTATGTGTTGCGAGGTTGCTAAACTCAGTACTTCCTCTCAACCCGTAACACATAGCACGCAGCCCGAACCACCCCGTAACACGTAACACGTAATACGTAACACTACTCACTCCCCACTACACACTACATACTCGAAACTCAGAACTACTTAATAGACATGTCTCTAATCTCCTCTGCATCATAAACACCCTTGTCGAGCTTCACCTTGATCTCGGCGAATGCATTGAGAGTATACTCCACATCCTCGAGTGAATGGACTGCAGTGGGAATGATACGATACATTATGATGCCCTGAGGCACCACGGGATATGTAACTGTAGAGCAGAAAATCTTATAATTTTTCCTGAGGTCAATCACTATATTTGTGGCCTGCGCCAAATTACCATCCATAAATACAGGTGTAACACATGCCTCGGCAGGTCCAATATCGAAACCTCTCTTGCGAAGCCCCTCCTGAAGAGCTCTTGTAACAACCCATAGTTTTTCACGCAGACGTGCGCCTTCTTTACCGCGGATGATTTCGAGACGTTTGAGAGCACCCTCTACGATAGGCATGGGAAGTGCCTTTGCATATATCTGTGAACGCAAATTATATCTGAGGTAATTAATGATGGCTCTGGGACCGGCTACAAATCCGCCGATGGTAGCCATAGACTTTGCATATGTACCAATATAGAGGTCAATTTCGTCCATAACTCCAAAATGCTCGGAAGTACCACGGCCTTCCTTGCCCATAACACCGAAACCGTGTGCATCATCGATGAGAATGCGGAAATTGTACTTCTTTTTAAGATCAACAATATCTTTAAGAATACCGAGAGCGCCGGTCATACCGTAAACGCCTTCTGTGAGCAGGAGAACTCCTCCCCCTCTGGCCTTTGCCTCAGCGCAAGCTCTTTTAATGATCCTTTCGCAATCGGCAATATCATTGTGACGATATTTATATTTGGTGCCGAGATGAAGACGGATTCCATCGAGCAGACACGCATGACATTCGTTGTCATACACTACCACGTCATGGCGACACAGAAGTGCATCAATAGTAGATACAATCCCCTGGTAACCGAAGTTGAAAAGGAAACAATCCTCTTTTTTCTCGAAATCGGCAAGCTCCCTTTCGAGTCTTTCGTGGAGAGCGGTATGTCCGGTAAGCATTCTGGAGCCCATAGGATAAGCCATACCCCATTTTGCGGCTCCTTCTGCATCTGCTTTGCGTATCTCAGGATGATTGGCAAGACCAAGATAGTTGTTTATACTCCAACATAGGACTTCTTCGCCCTGGAAAAACATCCTGGGACCAATTTCACCCTCAAGTTTGGGAAACATAAAGTAACCGAAAGCTTTATCACGATATTGGCCCAAAGGACCGCCTGAGTCTTTGCTTAATCTTTCAAAAATGTCCATGGTAAAAAATATTTAGGTTTTAGTAATTATTATGCGTCAATATTGGCGTAACGAGCATTCTGCTCGATAAATTCCCTGCGTGGAGGTACGTCGTCGCCCATAAGCATCGTAAAGACGCGGTCTGCTTCAACGGCATTTTCAATGTGGATCTGACGTAGAACACGCTTTGAAGGATCCATCGTGGTATCCCATAGCTGTTCGGCATCCATCTCTCCCAGACCTTTGTAGCGCTGTACCCTGACACTGCCGGGATTGCCCTTGCCCATACGCTCTACAGCCTCGGAGCGCTCTTCATCTGTCCAACAATAGTGCTCTTCCTTGCCTCTCTTCACCAGATAAAGGGGAGGAGTTGCGATGTAGACATGTCCGTTGGTGATAAGGTCGGGCATATAGCGGAAGAAGAATGTCAAAATTAGGGTTGTAATGTGACTTCCGTCTACGTCGGCATCCGTCATGATCACCACTTTGTGATATCTGAGTTTGGAAAGATTGAGGGCTTTCGGATCCTCCTCGGTACCTATTGTAACTCCAAGTGCAGTGTAGATGTTGCGAATCTCCTCACTTTCGAAAACACGATGTTCCATCGCCTTCTCAACATTGAGTATTTTTCCTCTCAAGGGAAGAATAGCCTGAAACATCCTGTCCCTGCCCTGCTTTGCGGTACCCCCTGCCGAATCTCCCTCCACGAGGAAAATTTCGCACTTTTCAGGGTCTCTGTCAGAACAGTCTGCCAGTTTACCCGGCATACCCGAACCGGCCATCACTGTTTTGCGCTGCACCAGTTCGCGCGCCTTGCGGGCAGCGTGGCGCGCTGTCGCAGCCATAATCACCTTTTCAACGATAACCTTGGCATCACGTGGATTTTCCTCGAGGTAGTTTTCAAGAGCCTGGCTGGTAGCCTGGGATACTGCTCCCATCACCTCGCTGTTACCGAGTTTGGTCTTGGTCTGGCCTTCAAACTGAGGTTCGGCAACCTTGACCGAGATCACCGCGGTAAGTCCCTCTCTGAAATCGGAAGGATCGAGGTCAAATTTGAGTTTTGTGAGGAAACCATTCTTTTCAGCATAGCTCTTGAGAGTGGTAGTCAAACCGCGGCGAAAGCCGGTGAGGTGCGTACCTCCCTCTATTGTATTGATATTGTTGACATAGGCATAGATGTTCTCCTTGAAATCGGTATTATACTGCATTGCAATTTCAATTGGAATAATCTTGTCTGTCTCCAGATATATGGGATTTTCCGTAAGCTTATCACGCGACCCGTCCAGATAAGCAACAAACTCCAAAAGCCCCTCCTGAGAGTAGAAGACATCCTGCCTTGCGGGAGCCTCAACTTCGTTGCCATGATCATCTATAACCATTTCGGCAGCTCTGTCATCTCTGAGAGTAAGTCTCACGCCTTTGTTCAAAAATGCGAGTTCCCTCAGTCGGCGTGCCAGAGTATCATAATCGTATACGGTAGAGAGAGTAAAAATCGTATCATCGGGTTTGAAGGTGATGATGGTACCTGTTTTTGTAGTCTCTCCTACCACTCTCACATCGTAGAGCGGCTTGCCTTGCGAATATTCCTGTTTGAAAATTTTGCCTTCGCGATGAATCTCGGCAGTCAGATGTGATGAAAGCGCATTCACACAAGATACGCCCACACCATGGAGACCTCCTGAGACTTTGTAGCTGTCTTTGCTGAATTTTCCTCCGGCATGAAGTACTGTAAGTACCACCTCGAGAGCCGAACGACCCTCTTTTTCGTGAGTGTCAGTAGGAATACCACGGCCGTTATCCGAGACCGTTATGGAATTGTCAGGGTTTATCACTACGGCTATCTCGCTACAAAAGCCTGCGAGGGCCTCATCGATAGAGTTGTCTACCACTTCATAAACCAGATGGTGCAAACCACGTGCGGCTATGTCACCGATATACATAGAAGGGCGCTTACGCACCGCTTCAAGTCCTTCCAGCACCTGAATACTATCTGCGGAATAATGATTCTCCGCTTCAATAATCTCGTTTTCAATCATTATTTTCTTGTTTCTAATAAAGAAACAAAGGTACGAAAAAAAAAGGAAAATCCTTAAAATTTCACATAGATTCCACCACCGAAATTACGTGGTAAGGAATTGTGCATCGGCATATAACGATTGTCTCTGTTGAGTAGATTTCCTCCTTTCAGAAAAACGCCGAAATAACGGTTGATGGAGAAATCCAGAGTGACACCCAGATCGACTATGGAAGGAATCGTGTAGGTACCAAAAGAGTCGCCTGACACCGCACTTGCATACTTGCAATCCACTTTCGCATTGATACGGTTACGCCAGTTCCAGACAAAAAAGAAATTTGTGGTTATAGTAGGCAGCTGAGTGATTTCGGGGCGCTCTCCGCTAAAGTAAAGATTGTACCTGAATTCGGCTCCGGTGATGATCGATCCTGATTTCCAAAGTGCGTCCGCACCAAATGAAAGACGGCCGAAATCCCGGTATGTGGCAATGACGTTAAAGGGTTCGGGGTCTGACATTACCGGCTCAAAAAGGAGCTTGTCACGAAATAGTGTGTAGGATGTCATCAGATTGAAAGCCATCCTGCCCTTGATGACGGATTCGAGTGAAAGTGTTGCATCCACAGGCCTTGATCCGAATCGCAGATCAGTACGGGGAGAAATCAGCGGCATATTACGCGCCATCCCGAGGAATGAATTGAGTTCATGACCCCCGCCCACGACGGTGTGTATCCATAAAGACTGTTCTGCAAGTTCAAATCTTGCATCAATAACGGGAAAAATGGAACTGGCCGTTGAAGAATGATTATCGCCATCTTCATTGCGGCTCTCTTGTGATTTATGGATACTGAAACGGTTACCGAATTTAGCCCCGAATTTGGCCAGAAATCGTCCCTTGTTGTATTCGTAAATTGGAGAAATCTCCAGGATTCCGGCTGTATGATCACGAAGACCTCCATACATAGAAAAAGACATGTCAAAGTCGATATAAATTCGGTGCACATCGAATGTCGTACCCACCATCGCTCCCAGGGCCAAATTGTTTTCTTTCAAGGTATCCGTCATGGACTTGAAACCGGTGATGTAAGCGGCATTGATATCGTAATAAACACTGTTATCAGAACCGTCGGCCGACTTGACATTCATTGCAAAATCCGCCATACGAATATCGTGCATGATTTTAATCGCATCACGACTACCGCTATAATTGGACAATAAGGCTCCGGCATCGAATGAAACCTCTCCCTCTTTCCAGGCATATTTCAGATTGGCCCCAAAATCGTTGCGCATCTTGCGCACATCCAGCGCATACTCGCCGACCGCCGATGGTATCTCTCCCCAATAAGAGTCGTGGTCAGCGTAAATGCCGGCATAAAACCCCTTTTTTGTAACTGCCTGGAGATAGAGTTCAGCGGAAGGTTTAAGGGGAAACTGAGCTCCTACCTTGAGATATGAGAATGGATGACGAACATCCCTGGCCGGTTTGATAGCAGCCGACTCGTATGGCGAGAATTCATAGAGGTCGCTGTAAGGCCTGTTGAATATGGAGTAGTCAAAACTGATATTGAAACTGCGCAGAGAGTCAGCGACATTCTTGGGTATTTCGGGCTTGTGGATTTCTCCCAGTTTGACATCAAACTCCCTGCTGACCTCGACTGTAGGGTCGATGGTCTGCCCGAAAAGTCTGACAGGCATCAGAATTACAAGAATCAATATGAATATCGTTTTCTTCATCTTCATCTCTATTTCAGTTTATCAAGACGCATTTTTACCTGTTCCTTCACATCATCTGCATCTCCGGTAGGCTGGTATCCCTCGAGTACGCTTTCATAGGTTGCCCTGGCCTGTTCCACATCTCCCCTATCCGCAAATGAGTCACCCAGTATAATGAATGCTTTTGCAAGCCAGTAAATCTGGGAAGTTTCGGAGTCGGAAAAATCATACACACGATTCTCAACCGCAAGGAAATCACCCGCTCCGTAAGCATCAGTAATCAGCAGATAAGTAGCTTCCGCCCCATAATTGTCGTGAGGATTGCGGGAAAGAGAATTGAGAATAGGCTTGGCCTCTTCTCTGTTATCAAGATATAGAAGGCTTTTGGCAGTAATATATTCCGCCTCACGTCGCATCTCATCGGGAAGTTCGGAAACTCCGATCACTCTTTTTGCGTCTGCAACGGCCTCTTCATACTGCTTATTATTGTAATATGAGCGCATACGACCGAAATAGCCGGTATTTTTCATATTTTCAGTGCTTGCAATGTAAATGAGGGATTCGTATGCGGTCACAGCCGTCGGGTAATGCTCGAGTTCATATGAAATATCTGCATAATTGAGAGTGGCAGCCTCGGCAAAGGGGCCTTCACCCAGTTTTATAACCTTGAAATAAGCATCTGATGCAGCCTCTTTGCGCCCTTTGGCCTTAAGAGACTCGGCCAGATAATAATATGCCTGTGCCGTTTTGGAACCTGAAGGATAGTTTTTCACAAATGACTGCAGAGATGTGATGGCTGAGTTATAATTGCCGGAAAGATAGCGGTGCTCGGCCGCATTGAAGAGCATCAGTTCCTTTTCATCGGCACTCTTGATGTCCGACATTCCTAAAGTCTCGAGGTATGCGAAATACTCTTCAGGCTTATTGATAGTCTGATAGACACTTTCCATACCCGATATGGCATTTGGTACCTCGGGAGATAGCGGCATGCCTTCGATGATGTTCTTATAATATTCTATAGCTTTAGTGTATTTCCCATTATTGGCGTTGATCATCGCCAGCTCAAGCATCGATTTTGTGAAGAAAATACTATCCGCATCATGTCCTATAAGGGTGTGGAAGCAATCTGCCGCATCATCATCAGCCCCGCGCTGCACTAAAGTGCGTCCCAGTTCGAATAGGCACTGAGAATAGAGTTCCGCGTTGCGGTTGATTTTAAGCGCCTGTCTTAATATGGATATTTTTCTGGTGTCATTGCCCAGGAGGCCGTAAGATACAGCGCCCTGATATGCCGGATATAGGTCGCTGGAGGTGGGATATCTGTTGAAGACCCGTTCATAAGTGGCAGCTGCATCGGTATAGTTGTTCTGCATGAAGTAGGAGTCGGCCAGGCGAATCCTTGCATCCCTTTCAAACTGCTTGCGGCCACTCATTCCGAGGTACTCGGAAAACCATTGCTGCGCACTTGCAAATTTACCCCACATGAAATAACTGTACGCAAGGTTGTATACTGCAGTCCGGTATTGCTCCGAATCTAGGAAATGGGGATTTTCCATCAGGCGGAGATTGATGTCGGTAGCTTGACGGTATTTTCCATTGCGGAAATGAGACTCTGCAAGCCAGTAATTGGCAAGCGCCTCAAGGCGAGGATCATGGCGTCCGTTCTCTATAGAGAGTTCCAGCATCGGAACTGCCGATCTGTATCCCCTGTTTTCAATAAGTTGCATCGCCCTGAAGAATGCCGCTTTCTGGAGATTGGCCGAGGATTCATCTGAAAGTTCCCGAATCTTCGTAAGGGCTGTCACTGCCGAGTTATAATCATTGCTCAGCAAGAAAGCTGCTGCAATGTAATTGTTTATGATATCATCTTTTCCACTCTCAGGATAAAGCTCCATATAATTTTCGAAACCGGAGATATCGCCGTTTACATCAAAAGAGAGTTTGGCATGATTGAAAAGAGCATCTTCTTTGATGACACTGTCAAAATCGGATTCAGAGGCCGCTTTGAAGGCTTCCATCGCAGCAATTTTATTGTGCAGGCGGAGAGAACTGTTGGCGCTGTAATAGTAAGCGCTCTGACCAAGTGCATCTTCATTTCCGACAACATTGCTGAAGGACTCTATGGCCTGCTTGAATGACTGAAGGGTGTAGGAAAGAAGACCGGAGTAATAATGGTCCTTTCGGGTAAGGTTGCCTCCGGATGTGGAGAACATATCGAAATACTGGGCAGCAAGTGTCGGCTGTCCCATAGAAAAATAGGCCTCTGAGACTATTCTGGCCAGATTGACCTGCAAATCGCGATCAAGCGTGCTGAATATGGCAGGACCACGGTCAATTACATAACGGTAATTACCGAGCATAAACTCAGATTCTACTGTATAATAGGAAGCCAGTACCGAAAACCGGGGATCTTTCTCCGCTTTGCGGAAAAGAGGCAGAGCCGAAGCAAAATCCTTTTCCAGATAGCGCACGTAACCCAGATAATACTGACTTGGCACGGAGAAAGGACTGAAATCGCCCTCGATAATGGCAGTAAGTCTCCGTGCAGCCACATCGGTGTCGCCTGCCCTTATATAACAATATGCGCTTTTGAAATCATATTCAATCTGTTCCTCTGCATAGAGGAAGGGCTTTTTTATGGAATCATAGATGACAAGTGCAGCGGCATACTCCTCTCTGTCGAAAAGACGCGATGCGAGTGCAAACTTGACCATCTGAAGCTCCGGAGCATTGGGATATCTATCCTCGAAATTCTTGACCAGACCGGCAATGTTGGACCTATCAAGACGGATGGCGCACATTGTCTTATAGGCCTCCACCTGAATTGCAAAAATGGAGATATCGCTGTCCGGATCAGGCGTGACAAGGTTTAACATCTGCTCTGCCGAATAGAAGGCTCCCTTTCTGTAAAGGTCAAGCGCCGACTCAAGACGGCCGACACGATGCTCCTGTGCCATGACTTGCCCTGACAGCATCAGAGCAAAATAAGCAAGAACCAATATGAGGCTTTTCCTTTTCATCAATAAAAAACTCACATAAAAACGCATATATCAGGTGGAGCGTTTAGCTGCAAGGCATTACAACAAACCGACTCCTGCCTAAAATAGGAAAAACAAAAATACAAAAAAAATCTCATTTACAGCAGTTCGGTGATAAAGGGCTCAATCAGAATACAAATCCATAACCGAGGCTGATGTTTAAATTTCTGCCTGCGGTTGATGTTTCGTACAACTTTCTGTCGTGCACAGTTTGATCTCTCTGAACTTCCAGTTCAGCAAAGGATTTTTGTATTGGTTGCTGGAAGTTTATATCCAGAAACAGTGCACCGCTGTCGGAAATAAGATACCGGGTTGATAAACCAACATTTAAGAATATGGATGATGCATGCTGTCTATATGAGACATTATATCTGACACCATCTTCCTTTACACTTTTCGAAGATTCTTTATCGAACAAATATGTCATATATCCAATTCCTACCCCGGGATGTATGCTCCATTTATTTTGCTCAAATCGATAGATGATTCCAATATCAAAAGCCGGATATATTTTCGTAACCATTGGGATACTTACATCTACTAACTTTTTGATTATATCTATTACAATATCAGCAATACCGGAAGGATTGTACTCCGACTTTTCGGTTGAATAGAGATTAGCATGAAACCTGGCATATCCTCCAAACTTCTCTGCAAACAGATAGGTGAACCTAAATCCGGCTAAAGGAACAATCTTGGGCTTGGATTCGAATAACTTGGATCCCGGAGGTGAGCCGGGACTGATTAGGTCAAAATTTGCTCCTGCCATCAGATCGAGTAGGAATTTTGAGTTCTGACTATTTAAGTGAGAATTCCCCGAGTTCAGTTGTTGACCATAGGAAAACAAACTAAAAAAGAGAAATATAAAGATCACGCAGTAATGTCTAATCATGAGTATGTGTTATACAGTATTTAGTTGTAGTATGGAACTCAGAACTAGCTACTAGATAACTTACTCAGAACTCCATACTTTGGACTCGAAACTAATTCAATTGTCCCATCATTTCCAAATGGCATTGCAACAGTTCGCCGGTTGACTCGTCGCGTAGGTGCAAACCGTTTCCTTCACAGTATTTATAAGCTTTACAAGTGGCGCATTTCCCTGTTTTGGTCCAGGAACGGTCACGCATTATCTGATATTTGGTATTCCAGACTGTCCAGAAGTCATCTTTGTAGATATTCCCCTGAATGTAATCACCACGCAAGCTGGGACATGCGCTAATATCGCCGTTTGCCAACACCGAACCGATGTGAATGCCGGCCTGACAAAAGAAAGGTGCGTCGCGCACTTGCATTTCATAATCTGCCAAATAGCCCTCACAGCCATATGAAGCGCGAATTATCCCCTCTTTACGGGTCTGTTTAATGAAGTCCAGCATCTGCACAAACTCATCTACGGATAGTCTGAGTAGCGGGTTATCTTTTGCTCTTCCTTTAGGGAAAACGGTAAAAAGCCGCCAGTGAGTAACGCCCAGCGAAATAAGCAACTCCTTGAGCTTATGCAGGTCCAGCAATGATTTTTTATTGACACAAGTAACCACGTCATAAACCAAATCGGGAGTGGAGGCTACTCGCCGTATAGCATCTACTGCACGCTTCCAGGAGCCTTTTTTGCCGCGGAACCACTCGTGTGACTCTGCCGTATATCCATCCAGACTCACAGTTACAGAGCGTAAGCCTGCACGAAGCAGTTTATCCAATCTTTCTTGCGAAAGTCCCCATCCGTTGGTTACAAATCCCCAAGGGTATCCCATGTCGTACATGGCTCTTCCACACTCTTCCAAATCATTTCGCATCAACGGTTCGCCACCGGTAAGCACAATCATGGTCTTATTGGGGTTAACATGCGGACGAATATCCGAGAGCACTTTCAAAAAGTCTTCTTTTGGCATATCGGGCGTAACTGATTCTCTTGTGCAATCACTTCCGCAATGGATACAGTTGAAATTGCAACGCAAGGTGCATTCCCAAAAGAAATAGTTGAGTTCGTGTAGTTTTGCTTGCGTTTTTCTGTGTTCGCGGTATAAGTTCAGTAGGATTTTGGTCCTTAATTTCATTTTTACATCTGTTTTTGCTACTCTTCTTCTTTCATTTCCTTATAGGGTGCCGCAGGCACACCATACATGGCAAGGGTTTCATGTTCCAATTCAAAGTTGGTGTCAGCCCTGAGAAAAACTCCGTCATACCACCTTCCATCACCTTTTTTTATCTTTTTCATTTGCTTCCAATCTACTTTAATTGAATCCGGAACAAACAATCCGCCATTTTCAAATCCATCCAAATCTTCGACAACAATCAGATCTTCACCTCCGTAATGACGATATTTTAACTCATAGTCTCCACGAAAATTTGTCCTTACCGTGTCGTTCCCATAGGGTGAAGAATATGCTTTTCTGATAACTGCAATATTGTTTATAGGCTTTTTAGAGCGCTTTTCCGTCACTTTCCCTTTGATAATATAATCTGCGGAAGGACATCCGTATTCATACGAAGGTTCAAACCAGTCGCATCCGGTTATCATTCCTACCATTGAGAAAAAGAGGGTTAATATTTTCCCGTATGTTTTAATCGCTATCTTTTTCATGACTTTCTGTGCACTGAAATTTTTAAATAAAAAAACATTTGTCTGATTATTCTATATACGCAGTGACTCACGAAATACTTCCATCATTGATTAAAGGCTTTGCGACAATACATCTTAATTAATATTATATCGATGCAAAAAAAATGCAAAAGCGTTGCAAGTTGAGTGGTATTTTCCGCTATTCTCAACAAAGTTAAGTGAAAACTGTCGATTTGGACCAAAATTGTCAACCGAGATTTATTAAATGGGAATAAAAATGTAATTTTGCATCCAAACAAGATCAAAATATGGACGAAAACGATATTATCATAGAATTTGAGGATGTGGAGATCACAAACGGGGAGATTCCCGTCATTACTTCCCTCAACCTGAATATCCGTGAGGGGGAATTTATCTATCTCACCGGCAAGGTCGGCAGCGGCAAAACCTCCATCATACGCACCATAACAGCAGAAAATCCCATAACCACAGGCAATGCCCGCGTTGGGGATTTCAACCTCTCCAACCTTAAAAGGAGGAAAATACCCTATCTCAGGCGCAAAATCGGTGTGGTTTTTCAGGACTTCCAACTCCTGATGGACAGGAGCGTGGAGGATAATCTCCTTTTTGTCCTCAAATCCACCGGATGGAAAGACCGCAAGCTTATGGAGGAGAGAATAAATAGCGTGCTTGAGGCGGTAGGAGTGGCCAGCAAGGCCCACAAAATGCCGCATCAGCTCTCAGGAGGCGAGCAGCAGAGAGTAGCCATAGCCCGCGCTCTACTCAACGAGCCTCGTCTCATACTTGCAGACGAGCCCACGGGTAATCTTGACGGCGAAACCGCTGCGGGCATAATGCGCCTGCTTTTCGAGATCAACCGTACACGCAAGACTGCCATCCTGATGGTTACACACAATATGAATATCGTACGGGAATTTCCCGGAAGAATACTGGTTTGCTCCAATAATGAATGCAAAGAAATATCAACAGGTCATAGCCTGGTTTGAGGCCAATATGCCGGTAGCCGAAAGCGAGCTGGACTACAAGAACCCCTACCAGTTACTGTGTGCAGTGATACTCTCTGCCCAGGCTACCGACAAGCGGGTCAATATGATCACCCCCGAACTCTTCGAACGCTTCCCCACACCCGAAGATATGGCCGCATCCAATGAGGAGGAGATATATCAGATCATACGCTCCATAACTTACCCTAACAGCAAAGCACGCCACCTGCTGGGGATGGCACGAATGCTGGTGAGTGACTTCGGATCCGTGGTCCCGGATAATGTAGATGAATTGCAGAAACTTCCCGGTGTAGGACGTAAGACAGCCAATGTGATTGCTTCGATCGTCTACAATAAGCCGGTGATAGCTGTAGATACGCATGTATTCCGCACCGCACGCCGCCTTGGACTCTCATCAGGCAACAATGTGCTTGAAGTTGAAAAGGATCTGACCGCCGGTTTTCCGGAACACCTTCGCGCAAAAGCGCATCACTGGCTGATACTCCATGGCCGTTATGTCTGCACTGCGAGAAAACAAAAGTGCGAATCCTGTGGACTCGCACCTTTCTGTGACCATTTCAACCAGAACAATTGATTCTGATTAAAATCTCTTGGTAATACCTATATAAGATCTGTAAGGAATATCAGGTCCGAGAAGTCTAAGGTTGTATTTACCATCCAAAAATAGGCTCCAGCCATTGCTGAAGTTGTACTCAATGCCTGCACCGAAGTCCATACCGACGTGGAAGTCAACATTCTTACCGAATCCTATGTTCACACCAATGATGGGATAAACATTTAGGCCGTCAATGAGATTGATCAGGTAGTGAAAACCCACATCGGCACCGAGATGGATGGAGTTATGATCATCTACTCTTTCAAAGAATAGATCGAATCCTGCCCTTCCTCTAAAGTTGTTTGCGTTAAAGTCACCATGGAGGCCGACTGTAGGACCCCAAAATGCGTAACCTATGTGTGCGCCCACTGCACCGAAAGTGGTGGAGACTTTATAAGTTTTCTGATCTGATTCGGTTGCCTGATCCGAGTTGGTCTGGGCTGATAGTGATGAAACACCGATGAGTGCAACCGCCAACACTAGGATTAATTTCTTCATTTGATAAAATTATGTTAGTTAAAATTTCAAATTTGATGTATCTTTATTATTTGAAACAGGAAACAAATGTAACACTTTTTTTAAATTCTCATCTTTTTTTGAAAGGCAATGCTGACATATTTGCAACGACTCTTGCCGATTTCAGGTCCTGTCTGAAACTGGAGAGATCATTGTCAGACAACACCATAGCCGGGTATAACTCCGATTGTTCAAAATATTTCAAATTTCTGAAGGAAAAGGGTATCATTTCGCCGGAGGCTGCATCATCCGAAGATATTTCGGAATACCTTGCGAGAGCGACTGACGCGGGTCTCTCCAAGAGGAGCCAGTCCCGTCTGGTCAGTTCCCTGAAATCACTCTATCGCTTTTTAGAAGGCGAGGGACGGCTAAAGGAGAATCCTTGCGACAGAATTGATACCCCAAAACCAGGCAGATATCTTCCGGAGGTACTCTCCGTCGATGAGGTGGAGCGCATCCTTGATTCTTTTGACCTTTCGAAAAGCGAAGGACAGCGCAATAAAACCATCATCGAGGTGCTCTACTCCTGCGGATTGAGGGTGAGCGAACTGGTGGGTCTACGCATCAGCGATCTCTTTTTGGCTGAGCAGTTTATCAGAGTAACCGGTAAGGGTTCCAAGCAGCGTCTGGTGCCCATCGGAGAACCGGCAGTGCGGAGCATCTCCCTCTATATGAGGATACGTAATGCCGGTCCGATAGCAAAGGGAGCGGAGGATATACTCTTTCTCAACCGCCGCGGAGGCAAGCTTACGCGGGAAATGATTTTTTTGATTGTTCGCCGTCAGGCGGAAATTGCCGGAATCCGCAAAAAAGTCTCTCCTCACACTTTCAGACACTCTTTTGCCTCCCATCTGGTGGAAAACGGAGCCGATTTACGTGTCGTACAGGAAATGCTCGGTCACGAAAGCATACTCACCACAGAAATTTACACACATATAGATACAAAGAAATGGCAGCAAACTATTCTTCAATTCCATCCTAAAAGAAAATAATTTTCACTACCTTTACAAATTGAATTTCAAAATAAATTTTCAGCATAACACTTAACTTATCTTTATACATATGGCTTACACCACTACAACTAAACAGAGTTATGGAAACAGGGTTTCCAAATCTTTCAAGGGTATCGGCAGCGGTATCCTGCTTTTTATCATCGGTACGGTATTGCTATTCTGGAACGAAGGCAGGACGGTCAAAGTTAAACGCGCATTAAACCAGGCTGCGGATGTGACTGTGGAAATGCCCGACATTTCCCGAATAGATCCCCAGTTTGAAGGCAAGATGGTACACGCTATAGGTGATGCATCCACAGCTGAAATCCTTAGTGACGGACTCTTCGGCATTTCGCTGAATGCCATCAACCTCTCACGGAACGTGGAATACTATCAGTGGACCGAGCAGAGCAAAGAGGAAAAAAAGGAAAAAATAGGGGGCGGTCAGGAGATCACAACCACCTATACTTATAGCAAGAAATGGGTCTCTTCACCTATCAACTCTTCAGAATTCGCCGATCCTGATTACCGGAACTCCAACTTTGTACTCACCACTATTGAACCAAATCAAATTGTCGCTGATGTAGTCGACTTCGGAACCTACAAACTTCCTCCCTTTCTCAAGAACGGTATAAGTAGTGCGGAAGATGCCACCCCTGAACTGACCGAGCAGATGATCAAAGAGTGGAATGAAGTACTATGGAAGAGGGACAGTTCCGCTACAATTACAGTGAGTACGGGGCAGGCCTACTTAGGACGAGACGTGAACAACCCTGACGTGGGTGATGTCAGGGTAACATTTGGCTATACTCCTACTCCTCAGACAGTCTCCATACTCGCAGTTGTTGTAGGTGATACATTCGGTGAGTTTGTGGCGAAAAACGGCAAAAATGTCTCCCGAATTGCACTCGGCTCGGTTTCTGCCGAAAATATGTATGACGCAGCACAGAAAGAGAATAAGGTAATCGCCTGGATCCTCCGCATACTGGCCGTTATACTTATTATCGGTGGGCTAAAGGGTATCTTCAACTTCCTCAGCACCATATTCGCAGTTGTTCCCTTTATACGAAGAGTTCTCGCTGCGGGCATCAACTTTGTCTGTACCGTCGTAGGTCTGATCTGGAGCCTATTGATATTTGTCATTGCCTGGATATCATATCGACCTGCACTCGGCATCACTTTCCTTGTTTTGATAGCGGCCCTCATAGTGCTGCTGGTTATGCGTTCAAAGAAAAAGAAGAACACTCCCGCTGACGTGCCTGCCCAATAATAGAAGACATGAAGCTGAGAGTATTTTTATTTTGCACCCTGACAATAGCTTTGGCGATAAGTTGTTCAACAGGAGACAAAACTCCTCAGACAGCCGCCGGCATAAAAGAGAATCCATATAAAGGCTTTAGGACACGTGCCGATTTCGGACTCAACGGTCCGGTCAAGTCATTTACCGAGACCAGATACCATGAGATGCAACCTTTCTCACGTACATGGCACTTTGACCATGACGGCAGAGTGACTTCGATTGTAGAGGAGGATGTGCACCCTCAGACACGTCTGGAAATAAGAATCGATAAAAAAGGAAATCCTGTCGATACGGTTTTTTCCTTTACAGATTCTCTAAATTATGCATTTGATATGCAGGCCAGCACTTATCTTTCCGACGGCAAGCCTCTCAAAGAGGTCTATAAAATGAATGGCCAGTTGGCTGAGGTACATCAATTCATCTACGACAAAAAAGGCCGCTGCATCAGGATCAACATAGTTGAAAGTAACGGTGAACTTAGAGGTTCTTTCCTATATTTCTACGATGAGAATGGCAACCTGACAAACGAACGCTATGTAAGTATCAAATATGCCGTCGATGGTAACGAAATCATCTCAGAGATCGTAAATGTATACGATAGCTATGGGAATCTTATCGAGATCAGCAAGTACAATGTCGGCAAACTTGAGGTAAGAGATGTCATGTATTATAACGACAAAGGAGACCTGCTGCGCCAATATTCCGAGTACGAGGGAGGATATGTCACCGAGATTTTCTACACCTACGACAGAGATGGCAAGCGCAACGGCGATAGGTTCTATACCATTGAGGATGACCGGCGTGTGATAATGACCAGAGATAGTACGTTTATTGATGAAGCCGGCTACAGACATGAGGAGCAATACACCTGGACAGACGGTCTTCATACCAGTGAAGCTGTTTTTGATAAAGAGGGAAAAATGATGGAATATCATTACTATGGCGAGTTTGCTCAGGAACCCCGTATTCCTAACAACACAATAACTTTCCATTACGATGAAGAGGGCTACCTCAGTAAAGCCGAGCTTAGAAGCGGAAGTGATATTATTCCCTACCTATTCGGAGAAAAAGACAGTTTTGACAACTGGACCCGCCGTTATCTTACTCCTGAAGAGGTATTTGATACCTACGGCATAGGTATGGAAGATTTCAGCTATTTCCTCCGACGCTATGAAAGAACCTACACCTATTACGACTAAAAACACAAATATTTATTAACACATAAAACTTTATTCTATGGTAACAACATTGATTGTGATTGGCATCCTGGCCATTTTGATAATCTGGGTGATTTCCGTACAACGGAATCTTATCAGCAAAGAAGAATTGTGCAAAAATGCAATGAGCCAGATAGGTGTCCAAATGTCGAGCCGCTGGGATGCACTTACGGCACTCGCGGAACTCATCAAATCCTATGACGAACACGAGTACAATTCACTCAAAGATGTAATTGCACAGCGCACAAGCATCACCGGCAGCAGTTCAGCAGCCGATGCCAACATGCAGGAAACCATCCTTACAGATGCCATGAGACGTATAGCCGTGGTAGTTGAGCAGTACCCCAACCTCAAAGCCAATGAGATGTACGTCAAGACTATGGATAGCGTCAATTTGTATGAAAATCAGGTACGTATGAGCCGTATGGTATACAATGACAGCGTAACCAACTACAACCGTCTCATCCGTCAGATTCCCAGCAATATCGTAGCTTCATTGTTCGGGTTCAAGTCCAAGGATTATCTCGAAGAAAATCCGGCCAAGACTGAAATGCCCTCAATGAAAAAGTAATGAAACGTCTGTTGCTCACGTTTTTGACCGCGATTGCCGCTTTTACTGCGACAGCGGAAAATACCACCATTCGGAATATTGACATAACATATATTCTTACACCCGAAGGGCACGCCAAAGTGACTGAAGTGTGGGATGTCAGTGCAAAAAACATCACCGAGTGGTATTTGGTCAAATATAATATGGACTCTGCCGTCTCAATTACAGACCTTGCGGTAACTGATGAGAATGGCCTCAACTTTATAAATGAAGGTGAATGGGATATAGACCGAAGCCTCAGCAAAAAGGCAGGTAAATGCGGTATTGTATACAAAGGTGTTAATGATTACGAATTGTGCTGGGGTATCGGCTCCTATGGAGATCATATTTTCACCGTTAAGTATACTATCAACAACTTTGTATTGTCAATGGAGGATTATGATGCGCTTCATTTCCAATTCATCTCCCCGGACCTCTCTTCCGCTCCAGAACACGCGAAAGTGACTGTCAGATATCAGGATGACCTCTACCAGCTGGATACCTCCAACACTCTGATTTGGGGTTTTGGATATGAAGGCACCTGCGAATTCATAGATGGTACCATTGTAGCTAAATCAGATGCTCCTTTTAAGAAAAACAGTTCGGTCATAATATTGGCGCGCTTTGAAAAGGAGATGTTCCATAATCTTGTCAACCTAGACAACCGTTTGTTTGAAGAGCGCCATGCGCTGGCGATGGAGGGCAGCCACTTTGATGGAGAGCCTTCGGAATATTCATACGAAGATTTTGAAGCTAAAGATTCCATTATTCCGATTCTATGGACTCTGGGTATCATACTGGCCGGTGTAGGTATAGGCAAACAGAGCAAGAAGTATAAAAATGTCTCCACCTTCGGGGTAAAAAAACTCAAAGATATCGACTGGTGCAGAGAAATTCCGTACAATGGAAACTTGCTCGCAACCAATTTTGTTATTACAAAAGCCCCTTCCCTGTTTAAGACACGCAATAGTTATGCTATTGCGTCAGCATATATCCTTAGAATGATTCAGAAAAATATTCTGATTACAGGTAAAGACGAGAAGGGGAAAATTACCATCTCTTTCAACGACAAGGCAGATCTCGATAAGCTTGAATCTCCCGAAAAGTCACTTTTCAACATGATGAAACAGGCCAGCGGAGCAAACCTGATCCTTGAAGACAAAGAGTTTTCGAGATGGGCCAAAAAAAATAAAAGTACGCTAATCAGCTGGACAAATTCCATAAGCACCAAGGGTGTCAAAGCTCTGGAAGCGGGAGACTTTTTCTCAAACAACAAGTTCACCCCTTCAGGTGTTCAGGCCAACAACAAAGTACTGGGATTTTTCAAGTATCTGCAGGATTTTACGCTTATCAATGAAAGAAGATCGGTAGAGGTACATTTGTGGCAGGATTATCTGGTGTTTGCCACCCTTTTCGGCATTGCGGACAAGGTAGCTAAAGAGCTCAAGGATATCGACCCTATAGCCTTCGAGAAAGCTGTCAACTACGATTTCGACACATTCTCTACCATTCTCTACCAAACGAGAATGCTTTCCAATGCAATAACACTGAACTCATATGTGGCATCTTCTTCGGGTGGCTCATTCTCAGGAACAAGCTCCTGGAGTGGCGGAGGAGGAGGTTCTTCCTTTGGCGGAGGCGGAGGATTTTCCGGTGGCGGTTCCGGCGGCGGAGGCAGATAAATTCCATTTGTCTGAATTTCAAAAAAAAATTACCTTTGCGACTAAAATAGAATCCTATGAAGCGCAGAGGTATTTTTTTATTAGCCTTTATTATAATCACAATACAGGTCTCCGGACAAAACAGAAACTATACACGAGACACCATTCCGCAAAGGGACTCCCTCACCTACTTCGAGGAAGTGCTGGTAATAGATACTCTGGATACGGATGACAAATTTACCAAAATCATCCTCTATGATGACTATACCTGGGCATATTTTGATCTGGGCAGACCGGTGATAGATACTGCGGAGTTCTTCGATTCCTGGGAAGGAACAGGCGTACATTCCTTCAGGGATGTAAAACTCTCGGACATACCCGAAGAAGTGGACCTGTTGCTGGTAGACTCCCTCAACGGATTCTGTGTCCCATATCAACAGAAAGTGGGATCCGGGTTCAAGTTCAGAAGGACAAGGGAACATAAAGGGGTTGACTTATCGCTCAAAACGGGAGACACCATCAGAGCCGCATTCGACGGTATGGTGCGTCTCTCTGAAGGTACAAGGAGAACCGGAGGTTACGGCAATCTGGTAGTAATTCGCCACCCAAACGGACTTGAAACCTACTACGCTCACCTATCCAAACGGATAGTGGATAGCGGAGAGGTAGTTAAAGCAGGTGAAGTGATAGGACTGGGAGGAAATACCGGACGCAGCAACGGTCCGCATCTTCACTTCGAGACCAGATACAAAGGACATCCTTTTGATCCTCAACGTATCATAGACTTTGAGAAGGGAGTGCTCAGAGACTCGCTTTTTACCCTCAAAAAACACTACTTCAGCATCTATTCACATTGGGGACAGACCGACGAGGAGTCGCTAGCTGCTTCACAGCGAATCATCCATACCATCAAATCGGGAGATACTCTCGGTGCACTCGCCATAAGATATGGCACCACCGTCAGGAGAATCTGTCAACTCAACGGCATAAGTTCCAACAAGATATTAAGAATTGGCCAGCGCCTGATAGTTAGGTAGTATCCGTTCCAGAAGCGCTACACGCAGGCTATCTCCCTCCTTCAGAAATAGAGAGTGAAGCTCTTTGAGGTATGCATAGGGTAAAAACCCATACTCTCTGCGCAGCAATTCCTCTTCCGGAAGGAAAAACAACTCTCCCTGATTGAAGACATTGATGCAGAATAGCACCTTATCCTCCTCAATCCAGGCCGGAATCAGCTTATTGCGATATTCCACGGGATATACCGGAAGGGAGCAATCCTGCGCAAACATAAAATAGAGAAGCATAAGGAGATGTTTTCCGCCCTCTCCACGGCTGAGAATAATGGCCGGCATTTGATATTCGGGCGAAAGGTCATCCGATGGAAACGCCTTGAATCCGAACCTATTGAAAAAAATGTGATTGAAGACTCCACAACTCTCCATTGCGGTCATTCCGCCACTCAATTCCATAACCATCTCCGCTGACTTGCCGACAAAAGCATTGACCAATTCACGCCAGTTCTCACCGCGATAGAGCAGTTTTGTGAGCAGCACTGCGAAATCCAGAAGTTGAAATTGTTCGCCCTCTTCAAGGTGGATGGCCTCATTCATGGAATTAATGACCATTTCATAATAAATCTCTTCCAGGCGATGCGCTACCTCTTCTTTGACGGCGGGATCGCTTTCACGGGAAGCAATCTCCTCAAGGGCAGAAAGCATTTCCTGACCCTGCCTGAGGACTTCTGCCATGACACTTCTCGATACGACCTGATCCGGGTCATCAAGCAATGCATAGAGGGAATGTTGGAGATCAGTCTGCATCAGATGGATGTGCCGGTAAGTGTATCAAGTGCCAATTGCACAAGGCCTTTCATCAAAAGATGGTAGTCAGGACGGCTCTCTTTTGCATAGCGGTTGGCTATTACGAGGCAGATTGTGCCTGCATCATGTCCCAGAAGTGCAGAGAGACCGGAAAGTGCGGAACTTTCCATCTCAATATTAGTCACCCTTCGGTCATAATATCTGAATGATTCCAGATTGCCTATAAGATCGTCAAACGTGAGCGGTAATCTTACCGATCTGCCCTGTGGACCGTAAAAGCCGGGAGCGGAGATAGTCATCCCCATTACCGAGTTCTTTTCAAACAATGATATCAGGCGTTCTGCAGATTTGATGAAATAGGGGGCCGGAAGTCGCTTCGGCCAATTCATGTGCTGCACAAAAGCAGCTTCCATGGCAGCATCCGCAACCTCGCTACACCCGGCATACCAGTTCAGGAGTCCGTCAAATCCGATGGAATATTCCGAAAATACGTAACTTCCAAGAGGTATATCGGGCTGTACGGCACCGCAGGTGCCAATACGAAGCAGTGTCAACCGTTTGTGATCAGGTCTGACGCATTTGGTATTGAAATCGATATTTGCCAGAGCATCCAGTTCTGTGACTACTATATCTATATTGTCGGTGCCTATGCCGGTAGAAATAACGGAAACCTCCCTTCCGTTGTAGCGGCCCGTGACTGTACGAAATTCCCGCGATGATTTGTCAACCCTGATTGAACCCTCCTCAAAAAAAGAGGCCACAAGTTTTACTCTGCCGGGGTCTCCAACCAGTATGACGGTATCAGCCAACTCTTCAGGCAAAATATGAAGATGAAAAATTGATCCGTCGGGATTGATGATCAGTTCTGAAGGTGCTATGGGTAATGAAGACATTAGTGTCGTTATTTGTGGTTTAAAATTCAAATATAGGACTTTTTTCCCTAATTTTGTCAAATCAATCTACACATTAGGCAGTATGCTCAGAAGATTCCAGACATATCTTATAATTGCAGCGGCTCTGCTGCTTGGCTCAATGTTTTTCTCCAATATGTGTTACGGCATAATTCCCACCGACGCCCCTTCGGAGACATGGGAACGCATTACCATCAGATTTTTTGAGAGGAGCCAGTTTTTGATAATGACATTCGTTACCTTCTCCCTATGCGTGATTGCACTCTTCTATCACAAAAAACGTCTGCTGCAGATACGTATCTGTCTGCTCAACTCCATAATTCTTTTTGCTTTTCAGATATGGATTTTGGTGGAATTCATGAAACTGAGGCCCCTCTATTCTCTTTCTGTCCCGTCACTATTTCCCATCATCTCTATTATCCTGCTGGTATTGTCAATCAGGTATATCGCAAAAGATGAAGCCGTAGCGATGTTTTCCCGTGCAGTCCGCGCGAATGACACCGGTAAAAAAGGAAAGAAAAAGTAGCCCTACTCTTCGCTCTTGCAATATTTTTGGATAACGCTGTAGGCATCCTGGATGCCCAGCTCTCCCGCCATGCTCAGATCCATACAGCCTTTTTCTTTGTCTTTAAGGTATATCAGTACCAGACCGCGGTTGTAGTAGGCTTCACCGATATTGGGATAGAGTTCTATCGCTTTGGTATATTGTACTATTGACTCGGGAAGGTCATCGGAGAGACAGTAGAGGTTGCCGAGATTGTAGTATATGTAGGGGAATGAAGGATCTATCGAAGCCGCCTTTTTCATATCGTGAATTGCGGGAGTATAGTCATATGTATGACGCACCTGCTCCTGTACTCTGGTCTTGACTGTATTGTCGTTATCGAGTGTAAGAACGGGCACGTTGTTTTCTATGGATGAAATGAAATCTATCATTTCAGCCTGCAGAGCACCTCTGTTGATGTAATAAAAGATATTATCAGGGCTTTTTGTTATGGCTTCGTCATAGCAAACCATTGCAGTGTTGAACTGTTTGTTATCCGTTTCCAGAAGTGCTTTGGCAAAGAGATTGATATCGTTACGGTCTGTACGAAGCAGGCGGTTGACTTCTTCGCGCAGACTTTGAGCATCTGGCAGGTAACCGCCTTTAGATGATTCGAATTTCACGGCAATGGGAGATGAGCTGATAAAACTGTCGAGTGATGCATTATCAAACCTGCGGTTGATAAGTATATTACTCTCCTGAGGAATGTTGTCCGGAGCTACGGCAGCAAATTTATAAAGGGGTTTGAGACGAATATCTACATCTCTGTACTGCAGCAGTTCATTGTCAAAGTCCTTCTTGGCAAAATCTGCATCGAGCGCCAGCAAGTGGTCATATTTCCTGGTGGTATCGGCAAAGGCGGCATATCCTGTGGAATCCGAAGTCTGAGCGCGGTACTCCTCTATTTTTCTTTGTGCTATTTCGTAATCCTGGCGCGAAGAGTTATATTGTCCTAGCTGACTCTTTGCATAAGCCCTATTCATGTAAGCTTTCGCAAAATCCGGATATAGGTTGATGGCTTTCGAGTAGTCATCCATCGCATCGCGGTAGCGACCCATTTCCATAAAGACGGCGGCACGGTTGAAATAGGCCAGCACGTTGTTCGGATTTATGGCCAGCACTCTGTCGTAATCATCGAGTGCACTGCGATAATCTCCAACCTGAGCTCGGATGATGGCTCTGTTATAGAGAGTGAGAGCATTGCCGGGTTCTTGTTCCAGCACTTTATCCAGGTCAGCCAGCGCTCCTTCGATATCCTTCATTTCATGTCGAATTATCGCTCTGTTGAAATATGCAAAAGTGTTTGCAGTATCCAATTTCAATGCGGTATTCAGATCTTCAAGTGCAGGTTCCATATCTTGCCTGAGCGCATATATTCTGGACCTGCGAACATAGGCTTCAGGGTCATATCTATCTATGGAAATGGCTTTGTTGTAGTCATCCAGGGCTTTGGTCGTGTCACCCAGATAGAGGTAGGATGCCCCTCTGTTGAGGTATGCATTACTCTCACGAGGCTCTTTTTTGATGAACATATTGAAGTCCTTGACCGCTTTCTCGAACTGCTGTGAAAGAAAATAGGTTACTCCCCTGCTGAAATAGAGTCCGGTATAGCCGGGACGCAAATCTACGGCCTCTTCAAGGTCTTTGAGTGCCAGATCGTACTTGCCTATCCTACTGAGTGTGATTGCGCGGTAGTGATATGCGGGTGTATATATGGGATTGAAGTGTATGGTCTTATCGAAGTCCATCTGGGCTCCTACAAGGTCGCCGAGATTGTATTTTGCTATTCCCCTGAAGAAGTAGGCTTCAAATATGGTACTGTCCAGACGGGAGAGGATGTTGAAACTCTCGATTGCGTTGGAATACTTGCCTTCAATCAGCGCCTGTCTTCCCCTATAGTAAAAATGGTCAAGATCGTACTGGCACCAGGCCGGTACGGCGGTGACGATAATGAAGAGTGAGACGAAAAAGGCTTTTTTGAACATATTGACAAAAATAGTATTTTTGCACTTTGCTTGGAAAAAAAATGAAAAAAATCGCACTATATACGTTATTCCTGTTAGCAACCCTCCCGCTTTTAGCACAGGTAACGACCAAATACGAACAAAAGCTATACCGCGGCAAACAGCAGGAGATACTCTCCCATATCGCAGATGATATGGCAAAAGGGCGTGCCTCAGGTACGATCGGCAAGCAGGCAATTGAGCAGTATATAGTACGCAGGTTTCAGGAATATGGTCTCAAGCCCTACAAATGGCATTATATACAAAGCTCCAGGTGCAACGACTCCATTATAGCGAGAAATGTGGTCGGCGTAATTCCTGCAACAGTCCAAACCGACAAATATGTAATAGTAGGTGCTCATTACGACCACATAGGCGAGATCAAGGGCAATATCTACAACGGAGCCGATGACAACGCTTCCGGAGTTACCGCTCTCATCAACCTTGCAGAAATGTTTTCTGAAATGAAAAAAGATGGCAAGGGACCGGGCAAAAACATAGTTTTTGTAGCGTTTGACGGCAAGGAGTTCAATATGTGCGGCTCGGAACATTTCGTACAAAATCTGCCCTTTCCCGCACGCAATATCACCTGTATGGTAAATCTGGATATGATTGGCACCGACCTTGAACCGGTAGGATTCAGACGCGACTATCTTATCGTACTCGGCGAAGAACGCCTTGACCCCAAATACAGGGGCATTTTGGGCTATCTGAGTCGAAGAAAAAACTACGAAATGGACCTTGACCTGACATTTTATGGCAGCAAAGACTTTACCAAGATTTTCTACAGGATGAGCGATCAGTACTCCTTTGCCAAAGCGGGAATTCCGGCCCTACTCTTCACCAGCGGTATTCACAAACACACTTACAAGCCATCCGATAAGTCTGATATCATAAACTACGACTTGTTGAGAAAACGCACATTGTTGATATTCAATTTCCTCTTCAGGGTCTGTGAATACTGATTCATATATTTGGGGATTATTCACTATATTTGTTGTTTATAACACACGATAATGCTATCGTGACGACAACATTTTATACAATGAAATACATTAAGATCACTCTCGCGGTTATTGCCGCCTTGTTTATTTCTCAGACACTATCGGCTCAAGTACCGCTGAAAATCGTCATCGGAGGAGAGGACACGGTTTACAACCAGAAACACACCCTTGTGTGCATTACAGATCCGGGCAATGTCGCTGCCATCAATGAAAATCAGTTGAAAGTCTACCGCACCGGTGCTTTCGGTACGGAAATCGATCTAAGGCGAGGCAACAACAAGATCGAAATAACATTATTCAAAGGAAAAAACAGACGTATTGAAACCATCAACGTTTATTACGATCCCGATGCCAAAAAGCCTGTTCGCCCCGAACCCAAAATGACCCTGGAAGAGGCAAAGGCAATTATGGAGAAGTCACAATATAAGGAGGAGTTATTTTATGGTCTCTCCCTGGACGGAGCATATTTGCAGTTCGGTGACGGTGACGACCGCCTTGGCGGATCCAAAATGGGATATGTGGATGCTGGAATAGTATTCAAGGTGGTTGCCTCAGTTGGCGACCTCTATAAAGTGCAGCTTTCACAGAATAAATTTGCATACATTCCTCAGGAATATCTCGAAAGAACTGACGAAAGGACATCTCAGATCAACACCGGAAGCTGGAGCGTCTCAAATCTCGGCAAGGCCGACAGGGTGAGAATCTCTTTGCCAAAGCGTCTTCCTTATGTCTCCTGGACACAGCTTGACCCCACCACCATCTGCATCGACATTTTCGGAGCTACCAACAACAGCAACTGGATAACCCAGTACAGAGGCCTGCAAATGATCTCCTATGTGGACTATAGACAGGTTGACAGCGATGTATTCAGGGTAATCCTCCGCCTTAAACACAAATATTGCTGGGGTTACAAAATAGGATATGAGGGCAACAATCTGGTAATTGATGTACGTCACACTCCGGGGCTTTCACTTAACGGACTTAGAGTGGGTCTTGACGCCGGTCACGGTGGTTCCGCACTCGGTGCCGTAAGCATCACCGGCATCCGGGAGAAAGATGTCAACCTCGATATTGTAAATATGCTCAAAAGAGCTCTCGAAGCCAAAGGAGCCACAGTCGTACTCAGCAGGAGCGGCGATTATGATATCTCCATGAGTGAAAGAAAACGCATATTCAATGAAAACAACGTTCATATAGCACTATCTATCCACAACAATGCGGGAGGATCTCCGGTCAACCCGATGGGATCAAGCACCTACTACAAACACATCACCAACCGCGACTTTGCTGAAACCATGCTTGAGAGACTCCTGGAACTTGGAGTACCGAACTTCGGACTCGTGGGCAACTTCAACTTTTCATTAGCTGCACCCACAGAATACCCCGTGGTGTTGCTTGAACTCCTCTTTATGAGCAGTATATGGGATGAAGACAAGTTGATTGATCCCGATTTCCGGAAAAAGATGGTCAACAATATCGTGCTCGGACTTGAAGATTATCTCGAAAAAGTGGATGCTTCCATTGAAGAACCCGTCGTTAAAAAGAAGAAAAGGAGATAAAATTGGATAATGGAGTTCAGGATCAGTTCGTCATACAAACCTACAGGTGACCAGCCTGAGGCTATAGAGCAAATCTGCAATTCGATCAGGGAAGGCACTCAGGCAACTACGCTTATGGGTGTGACCGGATCGGGCAAGACCTTCACTATGGCCAATGTCATCGAACGACTTCAAAGGCCGACACTTATCCTGAGCCACAACAAAACACTCGCCGCACAACTCTACGGCGAGTTCAAATCCTTCTTCCCCGACAATGCAGTGGAGTATTTCGTATCATACTACGATTACTATCAACCGGAGGCCTATTTGCCTACGACCGATACCTACATCGAGAAGGATCTGAGCATCAATGACGAAATTGAGAAACTCCGTCTGAGCACCTCCTCGTCCCTCCTTTCGGGGCGAAGGGACATCGTTGTGGTCTCCTCCGTCTCCTGCCTCTACGGTATCGGAAATCCCGAAGATTTTCACAGCACCACCATTCATATCAAGAGAGGGGAATTGTTTAGCCGCCAACAGCTCCTTTATAAGCTGGTTGATGCTCTCTATTCACGCAATGAGATTGAGTTTAACAGAGGCAATTTCAGGGTAAAGGGAGAGTGTGTGGAGATTTATCCCGCTTATGGCGATATCTCTTTCAGAGTGCTCTTTTTCGGCGATGAGATTGAGAGCATCGAGATGACCGACCCCCTCAGCGGTGCTACACTGGAGTATTTAAATGAGATATCCATCTTCCCCGCCAACAATTTCGTCACTACAAAGGAACGTATTCGCAGTGCGATTAACAACATCCGGGATGATATGATGGCACAGTACAACTATTTTAGGGAGATTGGCAAGCATCTTGAAGCTAAGAGACTCAAAAGTCATGTGGAATATGACCTGGAAATGATAAAGGAGATCGGCTATTGCCCCGGTATCGAGAACTATTCGAGATATTTTGACGGCCGCAAGGCCGGTGAAAGACCCTTCTGCCTGATAGATTACTTCCCGGATGATTTTCTTACATTTGTAGATGAGAGTCACGTCACACTGCCCCAGGTAAGGGCAATGTATGGCGGAGACCGTTCCCGTAAGGAGACTCTCGTGGAGTATGGATTCCGTCTGCCTGCAGCTGCCGACAATCGTCCGCTTAAATTCGATGAGTTCGAGTCTCTGATCGGCCAGCGGCTTTTCGTAAGCGCAACTCCCGGAGAGTACGAATTGGAGGCCTCAGGCGGTGTAATTGTGGAGCAAATAGTACGGCCTACGGGACTCCTGGACCCTCCCATAGAGATCAGGCCCATCGCCAACCAGGTGGACGACCTGCTGGAAGAGATAGAGATACGTGCCGAGCAAGATGAAAGAGTGCTCGTCACCACTTTGACCAAGAGGATGGCTGAAGAACTTGAGAAATATCTGACCAAGGCCTCAGTAAGAGCCCGCTACATTCACTCGGATGTGGATACGCTCGAGAGGGTTGAAATCATTGAGGATTTCAAGGAAGGCAGGTTTGACGTACTGGTGGGTGTCAATCTGCTGCGCGAAGGTCTCGACATACCTTCAGTATCGCTGGTTGCAATACTGGATGCCGACAAAGAAGGATTTCTCCGCTCCGGCAGGGCTCTTACACAAACCGCAGGCAGAGCGGCGCGCAATCTCAACGGCAAGGTAATAATGTATGCGGATACCATCACACGTTCCATGAAAGAAACTATGGATGAGACTGAGAGACGCAGAGCCAAACAGGAGGCCTATAACAAGGCTCACGGTATCACTCCCAAACAGGTAGCGATCTCTGCAAGAAGTGTTCTCTCAAAGAGCACATATCAGGCCCGGGAAGAGGCAGAAGTGCGAATGCTGGCAGAGGACCCTGTCATCAGCAGGATGTCTCCGGCAGAACTGATTCGTGTGGTAGAGGCTGCCAAAAAGAAGATGGAGGAATCGGCGGCTGAATTGGATTTCATTCTCGCCGCAAAATATAGGGATGAAATGAATGCCCTCAAGAAATTACTGAAATAGCAGATGATTATGATTCCCGAAACACTTAAAAATATAATCCGTAATTACAATGATGAGGATGCTGCAATGGTTACACGCGCCTGTCGCATAGCTGAATCCGAGTTGAGAGAGAGAGAACGCGGCAACAACAGACCGTTTATCGAACACCCTCTGGGAGTAGTATCTATCATTTCTGAAATGGGCCTGATGGCAGATTCCGTAACAGCCGTTTTTTTACACGAAGCCAACCGTTTCAAGGTGGAAAACCTTTCAGAACTCAATAGAACGGTACTTTTCAACAGTTTCAAGTCTGATTTTCCGAAGGAGATCGTAGATATCGTCGCAGGACTGAACAATATAGCTTCAATAAAGCTCCAGGAGACAAATCTCGATGCCGAACGCTACCGCAAACTCATCGTATCTTACTCCAGCGATCCTCGGGTAATACTGATTAAGCTTGCAGACCGTGTGGAGGTGATGCGCAACCTCGACATATTACCCGCATCCAAGCACAAGTCCAAGATAATGGAGACTATGCTGCTCTACATACCGCTCGCCCACCAGCTAGGGCTATACCGTATAAAAAGCGAACTGGAGGATCTTTTTCTCAAATATGCCGAACCAGAGCAATATCGCGCCATCACCAACAACCTCAAGGCCACCGAAAGAGACCGTAATCTGCTGGTAAGCCGTTTCGTTAACCCCCTAAAAGATAAACTCAGCCGCAACGGCATCGAATATACGCTCAAGGCACGCACCAAGAGTGCCTATTCCATCTGGAAAAAGATGCAAGCCCAGAAGGTACCCTTTGAGAAAATACACGATGTATTTGCCATCAGGTTCATCATAGAATCTCCGCCCGATAGGGAAAAAGAACAGGAACTTTGCTGGCAGGTCTATTCCCTTGTGACCGAAAAATATCAGCCCGACACTTCACGTCTGCGTGACTGGATTACCGTACCCAAGGAAAATGGCTATGAATCCCTTCATACCACCGTACAATACAGGGAGGGTGTAACGATTGAAGTGCAGATACGAACCGTCAGAATGGATTACGAGGCAGAGCATGGCCACGCATCACACTGGTCATACAAAGGCATCAAAAGCGAAAGCGGAATCAGCAGCTGGCTTGACAGAGTGCGGATGATTATGCAGGATGGTAATGACATGCAACAATACACACAGGTCTCCCCTATTCTGCTCAACGAGGTATTCGTCTTCACTCCCACCGGTGACCTCAGGCAACTCCCGGAAGGGGCAACTGTATTGGATTTTGCATTTGACATCCACACCAACCTCGGCGTAAAGTGTTCCGGAGGCCGTGTCAACGGAAAAATGGTCTCCATCAGGGAGAAACTCAAGACCGGTGATGTAGTGGAGATCATAAGCAACAAAAACCAGAAACCCACCTCTGACTGGCTCAATATTGTCGTTACCTCCAAAGCCCGGAGTAAAATCAAACAGAAACTCAAGGAGGAGGAAAACAAAAGAGCATCAATCGGGAAGGAAATTTTCGAAAGAAGACTTAAGAACTGGAAAATCGAGGCGAGTGACGAAATTCTTCACGCCCTGATCAAGAAATACAAGTACAAAACTCTCAACGAGTTTTACAGCGCCATAGGGGATGATGCCATTAACATGGTGGAGGTAAAGGAGTTTCTTTCCGATGACAAGAGACAGGAAAAGTTGCCCGATACTCTCGAGAAGGTGAGCAGAAGCAGTACGAAGGAGGAGTCTTCCGATTATCTGGTTATTGACGGAAAACTTGGAAATGTAGATTACAGAATGGCAAAGTGTTGTAATCCCATTTTCGGAGATGAAGTATTCGGTTTTGTAACCATCAGGGAAGGCATTAAAATCCACCGCATTTCCTGCCCGAATGCCGCACGCCTGATAGAATCTTACCCATATCGAATCCAGAAGGTGAAATGGAGGGAAAACGTCGGCAAAGGAAGTTTCCAGGTAACATTGCGCATAATGGCTTACGGTGATTTCTCCACCACTAATAATATAATAACAACCGTCAATTTGTTCAAGGCTTCCATACGCTCTTTCAATGTTAATGAAAAGAGAGGAGAGTTCGAAATAATGATGCAACTCTATGTTCCCAATAATCTCGAACTTGACAAGATAATAGCATCACTCAAAAAGCTTGGGTATGTAAGACAGGTAACACGGCTATAGTATTGCATAATGGCCGACAAATTCATACATATCAAAGGAGCCAGGGTCAATAATCTAAAGAACATTGACCTGAAAATACCGCGGGACAAACTGGTGGTTATCACAGGTGTATCCGGTTCAGGCAAATCTTCTTTGGCATTCGATACGCTTTTTGCCGAAGGACAACGCCGTTTTGCCGAAAGTCTCTCCTCATTTGCAAGACAATTTCTCGGCAGGATGAACAAACCGGCAGTAGACTACATCACCGGCATACCGCCGGCCATTGCCATCGGCCAGCGTGTTCACAGCCGTAATTCAAGATCCACGGTTGCCTCAAGCAGCGAGATCTACGACTATCTGAGACTGCTTTATGCCAAGATTGGAAAGACATATTCCCCCATTTCCGGCAGAGAAGTGACCTGCGATACTCCCAAAAGTGTCTCAGATTATATTTTTTCTCTCGGTGAGGGAAAGACTGCGCTAATCGTGGCTGATATAGGATGGAAGGAGGATGGCAAGGTTGAGAAACTCCTGGACCTGAAGCAGGAGGGATTTGTCAGAATTACCTCATCGGAGGGTGCTATTTTCAGGATAGATGAAATCTTGCAAAATATGGCAACTTATGAGGAAATGGAACTCTATCTGCTCGTCGACCGCATCATCATAAGTGACAACGAGGAGACACGCAGTCGACTTCTTGACTCCATTCAGACTGCATTTGCCCGTGGAAACGGACGCATTGCACTCTTCAGTGACGGTATATTGAAAGAGTTTTCAAATATCTTCGAGTGTGACGGGATAGTGTTCGAGCGCCCGGCCGAATATATGTTCAGTTACAACAATCCGCTGGGTGCCTGCTCCAGATGCGGCGGTTTCGGCAAGGTAATGGGTATTGATGAAGCACTTGTAATTCCCGACCCCTCTCTGAGTGTTTATGAGGGTGCAGTAGCGTGCTGGAAGGGAGAAACTATGAGCAGTTTTCTGAATGATTTCATAATGGAATCCGCACAAACCGGATTTCCGATCCACAAACCATATTACAAGCTTTCACCGGAGGAAAAAACCATACTCTGGGAGGGGGTTAATGGCAGTACGGCCATCACTCCTTTCTTCAAATGGATTGAGAGCAAAAAGTACAAGATACAATTCAATTATATGCTCTCCCGCTACTCCGGAAAGACTACCTGCCGTCTCTGCAACGGAACCAGACTCAAGGAACAGGCTCGATGGGTAAAGATAGGCGGCAAAGATATCACCGAACTGATGCAGATGCAGGTAGGAGATCTGGCCAAGTATTTCGAAGCATTGCTTCCGGGTTCCAAATCCGGAATCGAACTGGATGAATATGACTACGGTATCGCATCCAGGGCACTGAAGGAGATAAGACAGCGACTGGACTATATTCAATCAGTAGGGCTCTCCTACCTCACCCTTGACAGACCCTCTTCCACCCTCAGCGGAGGAGAAAGCCAGCGCATCGCCCTTGTAAGCTCTCTGGGCAACAATCTGGTGGGATCCATGTACATCCTGGATGAGCCGAGCATAGGTCTTCATCCCAGGGACACCCGCCGCCTTATATCCGTACTGAAAAAACTCCGTGACCTCGGCAACACCGTAATTGTGGTGGAACATGATGAAGATATCATACGTGCTGCCGATCAGCTTATTGACATCGGACCTTTAGCCGGAAAATATGGCGGCGAGGTTGTCTATCAGGGGCCTGTCACCGATGGCAATAATTCATCACTCACACTCAAATGCCTCTCCGAAAGGGACCTAAAGAGCATCCCCCCCGTCAGAAGAAAGTGGAAATACTCCATAGAGGTAGTGGGTGCTATGCAGAACAATCTGAAGAATATCAATGTCCGCTTTCCACTAAAATGTCTTACTGCAGTCACGGGTGTCAGCGGCAGCGGCAAATCTTCTCTGGTGGGAGACATACTGCATCCGGCACTTTATCGCCATATTCATCAGTTGGGTAGCAAACCCGGACTTTTTAAGGAACTGAGGGGAGATCTGGGTAGGATAAGTTCGGTCGAGTATATAGACCAGAACCCCATCGGAAAGAGTACAAGGTCCAATCCGGTAACCTATCTTAAGGTCTATGATGATATCCGAAAGCTTTTTTCCGAACAGCCCTATGCGAAAATGAACAACTACGGACACTCCCATTTTTCATTCAATATTGATGGAGGACGTTGTCCTGAATGTCAGGGAGAAGGAGTGATCAAAATTGAGATGCAGTTTATGGCCGATGTGACCATAACTTGCGAGGCATGCGGCGGCAAAAGGTTCCAGCCGGATATTCTAGAGGTGAGATTTCAGGGTAAGAATATCAGCGATGTGCTAAATATGAGCGTGGATGAGGCCATAGAGTTTTTCTCAGCCCAAAATGATCAGTCGGCAAAGAGGATTGCCGAAAGACTCCGGCCTCTCAAGGATGTCGGACTTTCCTACGTCAGTCTGGGGCAGAGCAGCAGTACACTCAGCGGAGGAGAGAGCCAGAGAATCAAACTGGCTTCATTCCTCGGAAAGGAGTTCGCTTCGGGAAGCATTCTGTTTATATTTGATGAACCTACCACCGGACTTCATTTTCAGGATATAGAAAAACTGCTCAAGTCATTTGATGCCCTTATCGAAAAAGGACACTCTATAATTGTGGTGGAACACAACCTCGACATCATAAGGGCTGCAGACTGGGTTATAGATCTCGGTCCTGATGCCGGAGACAAAGGTGGCGAACTGGTATTCGAAGGCACGCCTGAAATGTTGGCCCTCCATCCTGAACTCCCTACAGGTGCTGCTTTGGCAGGAAACTTCAGGAATCATTTTCCACAATAGAAACTCTTTGACTATATTTGTATTTTCAAGAAGATGAAGACCCTATCCTTATTGCTTATACTTACGTTGCTCTCCTTCTGCAACAGGCAGAGTGAAAGGGTCACAGGTACATCTTCCGAAAATGATTCGCTCGGTACGGCAATTTCACCTCTGCCGGATACCTCTTTCTCCTCCGTCGAGGCATTAATATACGACATAACAATTTTCGATACAATCAACAGCGGAATTATCGAAGACTTAAGGGACCTGTACGACTCCGTTCCGGGCATATTGACCTTCAGAGGGGGTCCATACAGAGATTTCCCAAAATATGGGAAAGTGGCGGGCAGACCGGAATCAATTAGTGTCGACTGGACCTTTAAGACTGCATTCGATACCACAAAAACACCTTACGGCATCTGGGGAGGCGGCACGGGATGGACCGGACAACCTCTACTGGCAGAGTGGCCCGGTGACATTACCGGCGAAAATGCTCCAAACAGAGAAATCATCGTCGGCTCTCTCGCAGGAGAACTCTATTTCCTTGATTATTTAACCGGCCAACCCTCCAGAAATGCAATCGATGTCTTCAATGTCATTAAAGGCACACCTTCACTTGACCCCACACTAAATGGTAACCTTTATGTGGGACAGGGAGTAGAGCTCAACCCTCCCTTCGGGGCAATGGTAATAGACCTGAATAAAGATGCCATAACTCATTTCGTACCGAAAGACCCCAAGGCATGGCGCGGATGGGGTGCATATGACTCTTCACCTATTAGGGTAGGGCAATTTCTTTTCAGATTGGGTGAAAACGGCACGATATACAAATACCTTGTGGAACAGGGAACATTGAGTCTCCACTCCACCTTGAGATACAGAATCAAGGGTAAAAAGGCACCCGGTATCGAATCCTCACCGGCAATCTACCGCAACTACGGCTACTTTACCGATAACAGCGGTAATGTGATCTGCTTCAACCTGAACAATCTAAAGCCGGTATGGAGATATGACAACCACGATGACAGCGATGCCACTCCGGTACTCTGCGAGGAGATGGGCATCCCCTACCTTTACACATCCTGTGAGGTTGACAAACAGGATTCCATAGGCTTTTCCCATTTTATTAAACTCAATGCCCTGACCGGCGAAAAGGTTTGGGAAAACAAAATCGCCTGCCAAAAAGCATTTTCAGAGGAAAAATGGTCTGATGGAGGAATGTTCTCCACTCCGCTTCCCGGCATTGGAGATTGCAGCGAATACATTTTTGCCTCTATAGCTACACATATACCGGCCTACAAGGGAATTTTTATGGCCATTGACAAAAGCACAGGAAAGACACTGTACAGCATTGACCTCAAACGCTACGCCTGGTCCTCTCCCGTGCCGATGCTGGATCCCGAAGGAAAGATGTATATCTTTGCAGCTGACTGTTGGGGATATGTTTATCTCATTGAAGGGGGCACAGGAGAGGTGCTTCTTACACAAAAGGTGGGCATTAATTTCGAGGGGTCTCCGATAATAGTGGACAATACTGTCATTATCGGTTCCCGCGGAGATAAGATTTACAAGATTTCAATTCATTGACAAAAGAGATAGATTATGGATAGAACATGGAAAGAGATAACGGACATAGCGCTCCCGGCGCCGCGCCGCAAAGGAGGGATGCCTCTGATGGAGGCTCTCAACCGCAGGAAATCCTCCAGGGAACTAACCTCAAAGCCACTTGACTTGCAGACACTTTCGGATCTGCTCTGGGCTGCCTGGGGTTACAACCGAGATCACAAGCGCACTGCTCCCTCATCACATAACCGACAGGAAATAGACCTTTATGTCTTCCTCGAGAGCGGCACTTACATCTATGATGCTGCAGGCAACCGTCTGCTGCTCCACGATAACGATGACCTGCGCAGCCTTACCGGCACACAAGACTTTGTGGGCTCCGCCGCTGTAGAAATTGCAATGGTCGCCGACACATCAAAAATCAAGGGTAAAACTCCCCAGGGCACTATAGAGGCCATATACGCCAATACCGGCTTTATCTCCCAAAACATCTATCTCTTCTGCGCCAATGCAGGCCTTGGAGGCGTCACCCGCGCCATGGTTCCGAAAGAAGAACTGGCACAAAGGTTGCGGCTCAGCAATAGTCAGGTGATAACACTCGTCCATACTGTAGGATATAAAAAATGAAACCCCAAAATGGAACAACTAAGGATACTTTTTGAACAATTTACAGGCGAACAGCTACTATCAACGGAAGAACTTCCCTCATCCGGAAGCAACAGGCGTTATTTCCGCCTACAAAGCAAAAACCACTCTCTGATTGGAGCACAGGGCACCTGCGTGGATGAAAATATTGCTTTCATCACCATTGCCAGACACTTTCGCGATCAGGGACTTAAAGTACCGCAGGTGTACAACTGTAGTGAAGACAATATATATTATCTGCAAGAAGACCTTGGTGACGACACACTTTTCAGCCGAATAGCACAGGGGCGAGAGAGCGGTAAATACTCTAATAAAGAGAAGGAATTGCTCCTAAAGACAATTCGCAAACTTCCTGCAATCCAGTTTGAAGGTGCCAGAGGACTTGATTTCTCCATATGTTATCCTCAGCCGGAATTTGACGAAAGGATGGTCTTTTTTGACCTCAACTATTTCAAATACTGTTTTCTTAAGGCAACCGGTATAGAATTCAGCGAAATAGAATTGCAGAATGATTTTGATTCAATGTCGCAAGTGTTGATGCACAATATGTCCGACACTTTCCTGTACCGTGATTTCCAGGCCCGTAATGTGATGATTGTTAATGATGAACCCTATTTCATCGATTTCCAGGGTGGACGCAAGGGACCTATCTTTTACGATGTGGCATCATTCATATGGCAGGCAAAGGCCTGTTATTCGGAAAATCTCAAAAATGAACTTATAGAGGCCTATCTGGATGCTCTTAAACAATATATTCCGGTAGACAAAAAACAGTTTCGTGCTACTCTACGCCATTTCGTACTATTCAGAACGCTACAGGTGCTGGGAGCATATGGTTTTAGGGGATATTTCGAGAAAAAACCACACTTCCTGCAGAGTGTGCCATTTGCGATAGACAACCTCAAGAAACTTCTTGTCGAACCATTTACAGAGTATCCCTATCTGTCACAGATTCTTGGTGAGCTGACCCGCATGCGCGAATTTTCGGAGATGGGAGTTGATAGACGTCTTGAGGTTAAAATCTACAGTTTTGCCTACAAAAAGGGTATTCCAAATGATGTCAGTGGCAATGGAGGCGGATATGTCTTTGATTGCCGAGCTCTTGAAAACCCGGGGAAGTATGACCATTTCAAGCATTTCACCGGCCTGGACAAGGAGGTGGCCGATTTCATGGAAGCGGAAGGCGGGGTTCAAAAATTCCTAACCAAGGTCTATTCGCTCGCCGATACCCATGTTCAGAGATATATAGAGCGCAAGTTTACCCATCTGATGTTTTGTTTCGGTTGTACCGGAGGCCAGCACCGGTCTGTCTATTGCGCCCAGCATCTGGCAAGACATCTGGCCGGTAAGTTCAATATAAGGATTCACGTCTACCATCGGGAACAAGGTCTGGAGCAGGAGTTTTGAGATGAAGCCTTACGCTCTGATATTCGCCGCAGGTCTGGGAACAAGACTCAAGCCGCTGACTGACACGATGCCCAAGGCACTAGTGCCTGTCGGAGGTATTCCGTTGCTGGAGAGAGTAATTCTTCGTCTAAAGGAGGCAGGGTACCGCCATATTGTGATCAATGTCCACCATTTTGCGGAACAGATTATGAATTTTATAGAGCAGAAGGAGTCATTTGGGATTTCGGTAGCCATATCGGACGAGAGAGACCTGTTGCGCGAGACCGGTGGAGGCATTAAGCATGCTGCCAACCTGCTGAAGTCCGATCATTTCCTGGTTCATAACGTAGATATCATATCCAATCTGGACCTTTCACTCTTCGAGAAAAAATACCTGGAAACGGAAAAAGAGTATAACAATTCTGAAAAGCCTCTTCTGGCAACGATTCTGGTGAGTGAGCGTAAGACGAAGCGATTTTTTCTCTTTGACAGTTGTAACAATCTGGTCGGCTGGACCAATATCGCCACAGGTGAGGTTCGTTCTCCATTTCCGGAACTTGATCCCGGCAAATGTCGTAAACTTGCATTCGCGGGAATCCACAATATATCGGAGAGAGTATTTCCGCTTATGGAAAAGTGGCCTGAGCGTTTTTCAATTGTAGACTTCTATATCGAAAATTGTGACAAGTATATTATAAAAGGAATCGAAATACCCGGACTTGCAATCCGCGATGTAGGCAAGATTGCTGATCTGAAACAATTTAATTGTTAGCCTGATTTCCTGAAAAAAGGTCACTAATTACACGAGACTTACAAATCTTCTCATGATGGAAGATTATTTACCAATTCCGGATGAATTGTACGTTCGGAGTGATATTCCGGTGCGAAATTGTGTTTTTACCCACTAAAATGTTAACTTTATAGTTTAAAATAAAATTATCCATTATAAATAAACCATCCATGAAACGCACATTAATTATGCTTGCAGGAGCAATCACAATCCTCAGTTGTGCCGGTTGCGGCAGCAAAACCAAGTTCAAGAGCATCGATGATATCGAAAAATACCGCGCCTATTACAATGAATCACTCAAAGAACTCTCAGATGTATCTTATCACGGGCGCAGCAATTATGGAGATGGCAACATCAAAGCAGCAGTGTACCTGATAGGCGAACTGCAGAAGATGGGTATAGGTCCGATGGTTGACGAGATTGGAGCAGAACCTCAAGAGGCCACACCCCCTTTCAAGGGTACCGTCACTCCTTGCGGCCCTATGCGCTTTGAAGGCGCTCCCGATGACCAAATGGCATATCTACAACACTACTGTTTACCGATGAACGTGATGCGCGGTGCAATGCAGGTCATAGTTGACGGAAACGAACTGGTTACTTCCGTTGACTTTGTCGCAAAAGAATTTTCCCCCGCCTGCAAAGGAGAATTTACACTCGCGTACCCCGGTGTTGATAAATACACTTCCGTTAAGGAGCTTGCAGACCATATCAACAGCGGTATTTATAAAAAGAAATTCGTAGTTATCGAATGGGAACCCTACATTGACAAAATAGGCACAAATCGCTTTGACAGATACCGCGAATTTATGGATATGCTCCAGGCGGACAAGGTAGCCGGGATTATCTACAAAATGGAGTCCAAACTCCCTTATTTCAAGGCACGGTCCTATTATGTAACACCCGTTCCCGCATTTTGCATATGGAACGGACTTACCGAGGGAGCAAAGAAAATAAAAGTAAACATGGATTGCGAGTTGATTGAGTGCCACGACGCTCATAATGTTCTCGCCTCGATCAAAGGCACGAAATACCCCGAAAAGCGTTATCTGCTGATGGGTCACTTCGACCACCTCGGCTATATGGGAATTGAAAATGTGCACCCAGGTGCCAACGATAATGCCTCGGGTCCCGGCATGATGCTTGCTCTGGCTAAATATTTCTCCGAGAATCCCCCTGAGTGCACCATCGACTTTGCATTTTTCGATGCTGAGGAGAACAATCTGCTCGGCTCATTCTATTACAAGAACAATCCACGCTATCCCCAGGAGAATATCAGATATATTCTCAATTACGATATGGTTGCAGATACTCCTGAGTCGATCTACCTTCAGATTCCCGAAGAGGGCATGGCAGGTTACGAACTGATTCAGAAAATCAATGTGAGCTTTGAAGAACCTTTCAATTTCATACTGGACGATATAGTGGACGACAGTGACAACTATTTCTTTGCGCTTGACGGAGTTCCCTCCATATATTTCCACACGGAAGGCAAATACAAGGATATTTACCACACACCGCTTGACACTTACGAAAACATATCCGACATAGGTTTTGAACGTCTGTTTACTCTTTCGATCAACTTTATAAACAATTATTGAGAATAGCCTACTTATGACCCCAATTTGGTATTTAGTACACTAATCAGTAGATTTGCGGGCTATTTTTAAGTCTTAACACGAAGAATATCATGTTGAACCATTCATATTGTTCTGACAAATATCAGTATACGATGGGAAAATCATACTACGACAGTGGTATGAAGGATACCATCGGTATATTCAATCTCTTTTACAGAACAGCTCCAGATAACAATAACTGGGCTGTAGTCAGCGGTATCAGCGAAGCGCTTGAAATGATTGCCGGACTTGGTTCGGAGGATGAGTCTTTCTTCGAGAAATTCCTTCCCGGAGATGAGTATGCAGAGTTTCGTTCCTATCTCGCAGGAATGAAATTCACAGGTCAGGTATATGCGATGAAGGAGGGTGAGATTGCATTTCCCAAACAACCGATAATCACCGTTGTAGGCCCCATAATCGAGGCGCAGGTACTCGAAACGCCACTCCTTTGCATAATGAACCACCAGATGGCCGTAGCAACGAAAGCCTCACGTGTTACTCGCAGCACTCCCAAACCGGTCAGCGAATTTGGCTCGCGCAGGGCACACGGTCCATGGGCTGCCCAGTATGGCGCCAAGGCAGCTGTTATCGGAGGATGCCAAAGCAGTTCCAACATTCTCGCCGGCATAGAGTGCGGATTTGAATCAACGGGCACAATGGCCCACAGCTATACTACATCATTCGGCTGCTCCATTGAAGGCGAATACAAAGCCTTTGACGCCTATATAAAGACACACAAAAACGAGCCGCTAATCCTGTTGATAGACACCTTTGACACTCTCAAATGCGGTCTGAAAAACGCAATCAAAGCCTTCCGGGCCAATGGTATCGACGACTCCTATCCTCAGGGCTATGGAGTACGTCTCGACAGCGGAGACTTAACCTATCTCTCACAAAAGTGCCGTGAAGCGCTTGACGAAGCGGGACTCACAAAATGCAGAATATTTGCAACGAACTCTCTCGACGAGTATATCATTTCCGACCTTGAGAAGCAAAATGCCCGCATTGACAACTATGGCGTGGGCGATGCCATTGCCACTTCCAAACACAATCCCTGTTTCGGCAATGTCTATAAACTGGTGCAGGTGGGTAATGAACCGGTACTCAAACGCTCCGAAGACAAGATCAAACTCATCAATCCTGGTTTCCAGATTACATACCGTCTGATTCAAAAGGGACGCTTTGAAGCCGATGTAACCTGTCTCAGAGGCGATTCCTTTGCCAAAATCATAGAAGCCGGGGAAGAACTTACAATCGTGGACGAGATGGATGTGAGCAAGTTTACCACTTTCCCTGCCGGCTCATACACCTTCCGCAAACTCCAGGAGCTCGTATTCGACAATGGGAAAATCATCCCTGACACACGCACCATTCAGCAAAAAAGAGAGTACTATAAGGCAAATCTCGCCTGCTTTGACGAAACACAGACCCGTATACTCAATCCCCACTTCTATAAAGTGGATATCTCCGATGACCTATATGATTTGAAAATGAAAATCATCAACAGGATAATCTTGCAGATCAATGCAATGGAGGAGATGGAAGACACCAGCGGCATAAGGAGATATACCCACGTAGTGGTAGATATGCTCTACGACTTTATAGACGGCTCCCTGGCTTGCACCAATGCTGAAAAAGCAGTGGAGGAGAGTGTCAAATATATTGATGCACATCCGGGTCAAAAGGTTCTCTATGTGCTGGACAATCATCCGGAGAATCACTGTTCGTTTAAAAATAATGGGGGTATCTGGCCGGTACACTGCGTCCAAAAGACACGCGGAGGTGATATTCACGCCAGATTTTACCGCATAGAAAATGAATCCAACAGGCCTTCCCGCGAAAACAAATTTTACAAGGGCTGCAACCCCCGTAAAGAGCAATACTCCGGATTTGAGGGGCGTGACCGCGAAGGCATTGAACTCAACTCGTGTCTCAGCAAGGATGTCATAGTGAGCGGCATCGCTACCGAATATTGTATCCGCGAAACCTGTTTTGATCTGATCAAGGCCGGACACAATGTGTTCCTGCTTGAGAAAGCGCTCGCCTATATAGATGAGAAAGGACACGAAAAAACCTTAAGGGAACTGGCCAAAATCGGAGTAAAAATCATATAAGGAAGCTATGAACTATATCGGAATAGATCTGGGCGGCACCAAAGCAGTCGGAGCCATTTTCAACACAGATGGAGAAATTCTACTCCAAAAACATGCGCTTCTCGAAAATAGAAGTGGTGATGAGGTCGGTGCACTCGTATGTAATCTCTGCAGAGATATATGTGACGAAGGTGGCATCCCACAAGGAGCACCTCTGAGCATCGGGGTCTGCATTCCGGGCATCTCCTACTCCGATACGGGATGTGTATGGGCCCCGAACATTCCCGGATGGGAGAATTACCCCCTTCGCAACGAATTACTGAAAGTCGCGCCACAGGCTACCGTTACCATAGAAAGCGACCGTACCTGCTATATCCTCGGAGAAGTTCAGATGGGTTGTGCAAAGGGGTGCCGCAATGCGATCTTTATAGCCGTCGGCACCGGTATCGGGGCCGGTATTCTGATCGACAACCGTGTGCTCCATGGCCATTCGGATATCGTCGGAGCCATCGGCTGGCTCGCTCTCAAGCCCCCTTATACACATGAGTACGATGAGTGCGGCTGTTTTGAGACACATTGTTCCGGAGAGGGCCTCGCCAAACAGGCGCGCAAATTCTTAAGGGAAGATAAAGAGTATCGTGGAGAACTCCGTAAACATAGCATCGAAGATATCACCTCCTATCACATTTTTGAGGCATACGACAATGGAGATACTATTGCCAAGAGGGTGATGGAGGAGGCAATCGAAATGTGGGGCATGGCCACGGCCAATCTCATAAGCATATTCAACCCCGAGAAGGTAATTTTCGGAGGAGGAGTCTTTGGTCCGGCGGTTAAATTTATTCCTCAAATCCGCCGTGAAGCGGAAAAATGGGCCCAACCCATAAGCATGAAACAGGTAGAAATTACATCAACAGCGCTGCCCAAGCTCGCAGGACTCTACGGAGCCGGAGCGGTAGCCATAAAATATGCAAAATAACGGACTATGACACAAAAGACTAATATTAAGGTAGTGATTGCCGCTCAAATCGGTATCTTCTTTTTCGGAGTTGTGTTCTTTGTACTGGGCACAATCCTCAATGCACTGGGCCTGACCTCTGCCCAGAGCTCGACACTGGCCAGCTCGCTCCCTCTGGGAGTGCTTATCGGCTCATTGGTATTTGGTCCAATCATCGACAGATACGGATACAAAATTCTCTTGGTCGGTGCAGCTGCAATGGGCGTTGTAGGTCTTGAGATCCTCGCATTTACAAACTCCTTCGGTGCAATGGTGGCTGCCATACTTTTGATCGGTACCTGCGGAGGAATGCTCAACGGATCCACCAGCGCCCTCATTTCCGACTCTTCCGAAGGAAAAGCCAGGACATCTAACCTTTTTGTGCTCGGTCTGGTCTATTGCATCGGAGCCATTGTCATTACCCTGATAATGACACTCCTATATGATATTGTTGACTATCACAAGGTTCTCATGGTAATGGGCTTTTTCATGGCATCCGCCATGCTCTATTTCATAGTGATAAAATTTCCCGAAGCCAAATGCAAGCAGGGTATCTCCTTCAGAAGCGTGATCAAGATGATTAAGGAACCCACCCTTATTATTTTCAGCCTTGCACTGGCGTTCCAGAGTGGTCTGGAAGCCCTTGCGGCTACATGGACCTCAAAATATCTGGCAGATATAGGGTATGTCGGAAGAATGGCGCTTGTAGCATCGATTTTCATTCCTGTCGGCCTCGCAATCAGCAGGGCATCTCTGATTGGTATCTCCAGAAAGGCCTCCAGCAAGGCAATCGTGCTAACAAGTATGGCAATAGCCGTTGTAGGTATCATTTGTCTCTTTACCGCCAACAACGCAGTGATGACCATTATAGGTACAACACTAATAGGTATGGGCCTTGCAGCTACATTCCCCGCCACATTCGGCATACTCGGAGAGAAGTACAGCGAGATGTCGGGTACTGCCTTCAGTTTTGCCCTGACCATCGCTCTTATAGGCAACACCCTCCTCAATAAACTTGTGGGAACACTAGGAACAGGTTCCCTTCTCTATGTAATGCTTGGATCCATCGTACTGCTTGTGGTATTATTCTTGATTGGATGTTCTACCATTAAGCCTAAAAAGGTGACAAAAGGGTAATTATTGATTGATTTGATGCCATCGATGGTCAGTAAAAGAGTTGTAATAGTGCTGCTGACGGTATTGTGTCTGGTCGCTTCCTCATATGGACGCGGCCGTTATATTATTACTATCGGTCGACACACTATTCCCGCTTTTTGCGACACCATTCCTACTGTTCAGGATACCATTCCCGCTTTTCGCGACACTATTCCTACTGTTCAGTATACCATTCCCGCAATTCAGGATAGTGCCGCACTCTCTTCCGGAGTACCGGTCACCGATACAATCGCGGCCTCGTCTGACACTCTGACCTATCCATACGGCATTATGGAGATAGATACGGTGAATTTCTGGAAATGCATCGATACGCTCACCATCCCCTATCTCGACTCTACCTATACCGCTTACTTTGATTCTCTCGCACTTTACCTTCCGGATGCAAAAGATATAAAAAGGGCTGAACGAAGAATCGCCAGAGAGTACCGCGACAGCGTAAGGCTGGCCACACCCCGTATTTTGGACAGCTATATCATTCCCGATTCACTCCACTACCGGCGTATGCTCACCTGGACACACGATCAGGATTTCAACGACATTACTCTCATGGAAATAGATACCTCGTTCCAGTACAGGTTCAACGACTATCCCTTCCTGCGTAATGACGTCAATGGCACATATCTCGGAACAATTGGCTCTGCAATACAGTATCACAACTTTTTTAAACGGGAAAAAATGGATGTATTTCCGATGTTCGAACCCTATCTGGGCTACTTTTACACGCCGGAAAACATACCACAATACAACACCAAATCTGCATATACGGAACTTGCATATTGGGGGACACCCTTCGCCACTCAGCAACTGGAGGAGTCCTGTGTCAAAATCCTCACCACCCAGAATATCACGCCTGCACTCAACCTCTCCTTCCTATACAGACAGTACGGATCGAAAGGTATGCTCAAGGATGAAGCTACCAACAACCGTTCATACGCTATCGGAGTCAATTATCTCGGCAAAAAATACCTTCTCAACGCCGGCTTCATCAGCCAAGCGGTAATCCGTTCCGAAAACGGCGGTCTGCAAGACTCATTCTGGATCAGGGACACCATCGTAGATGCCAAATCCATTGACGTCAATCTTCAGGATGCCGACAATCTGCTCAAACGAAGAACTGCATATCTAAGCCACACCTACACCATACCGATGAATTTCTTCCGTAAAAAGGATTCACTTTCGGTAGGTGAAGGTACCGTCGCATACATAGGACATAGCGCCGAGTACTCGAGATATGGAAAAGTTTACACTGACAACATCGCTGAAAACGACATTCACGGTCGTAATTTCTATTTAAACCAATTCCATCTCAACAATATATCCAGCAGAGACTCTCTGGGAACGGAACGGTTTGAAAATAAAGCCTTCATACGTCTGCAGCCGTTTGCCCACGATGCCGTTTTATCAAAAATCGACGCTGGAGTCGGCTACCAGATGCTCTCCATCCATAGTTTCGAACCCTCGCACTATCTGAGCGGAACCAACAATGAGCGTCACAATAATCTCTACCTTTATGCCGGAGTTTCGGGACAATACCGAAAATACCTCTCCTGGAATGCTGATGGCAAATACACCTTTGCCGGATACAATCTCAATGACCTCGACATTGGAGGAAAAATCAGATTATCATTCTACCCTATAGAGGGTGGTATCCATCTTACAGGTCGATTGCGCACCACACTGACGGAACCTCACCCTTTTCATCAGAAAATTTATACAAACCACCACAAGTGGCACAATGACTTCACCAAAATCTCCGACAGCAGGGTCGAGGCTTCTCTCGATATTCCGAAATGGCATACACATGCCGGATTCGACTATGCTCTCGTGAGCGGGCTGATCTATTACGACACTCTCTCGATTATAAGACAAGTGAACAAGCCTGTAAGCATCATTTCGGCATCTCTGGAGCAGAACATCCGACTTTGGATACTCCATCTGGACAATCGTGCTCTGTTCCAGATGGCATCTGATGGAGAGGCGCTCCCTTTGCCGAAACTTTCCCTCAATCTCAAATATTATATAGAATTCAACGTGGTCAAGGATGTGATGAGAATGCAAATAGGTCTCAACGCCCTCTTCCACACCAAATATTATGTTCAATCGTACAGCCCCGACCTCGGAGTATTCCATAACCAGCAAAAGGAACTCATAGGAGGCACCCCATATTTCGATGCATTTGTCAATGTACAGTGGAAAAACGTCACTCTATTTGTCAAGTACACCAACACATTCAAAGGGTGGCCTCAGGCAGATTATTTTTCAGCCTACAATTACATAAGGCCTGAAAGGGGCTTCAAATTTGGCATCTGGTGGCCATTCTACATCAGATAACAGCATGACCAAAAAGGACATTTACTTCTTCGGGAAATGTTTGCTGGTACTGATAATAGTGATTACTATCAAACTGATGATTCCGGAGAACCGCGGAAAACGCAATACTTATCACATATATCTTAAGGACACTCTTGTGTTCAGCATTATACCGGACTGCCAAAGCCGTCAGGGAGGATTCAATCGCGAATTGATTGAGAGATTTGCAGAGTACAATGGCTCTGAATCTCTCATAGTACCTTCTGTGGGTGGCGAACTGGACTGGAAATACCTTGTTGATGGGAAGTATGACATGCTGGTCTTCAGTATGAACGATTCAATTCCCGACCAATATGCTTCAAAGGTGCTTGTAACACGTGAAACCGGCGGCAGGGATGCCTGTGCTGTAAAAGTCGGCAATAAACGGCTGCTCAACAGTTTCAATTTCTGGCTTTCCGACTTCAAGTCGGACGATACCTATAGGCAGATGGTCTTCAGGTTTTTCAGGTCATACCGTTTGAGTGCAATGCCGGAGGGATTTGACCATAAGAATGCCATTTCCCCATACGATTACATTATCAAGAAATATAGCAGCTACATAAATGCAGACTGGAGGCTTATCAGCGCCATTATTTACGAAGAATCGCGTTTCATCCACTCTTCGTCATCGGCAAAGAATGCACGTGGTCTGATGCAAATCAAAGAGTCCACCGCAGCCATTTACGGCGTGGAGGATATTCTAGATCCGGAACTCAATATAAAAGCGGGAACGCTCCATTTCGACTATCTTTTCAATCTTTACCGAAAAGAAGGATTAGATTCTGCTAATGTGATCAAATTTGCTCTCGCATCCTACAATGCAGGTACCGGACGCATCAAGCAATGTCGCGAACACGCCGCATCAGTAGGGTTGGACCCAAATAACTGGGAAGAAGTGGTAAAGGGCTTCGATTCAATGCCCGATTTCAAAGGAACACAGACGACAAGGTATGTGAGAAATGTCATAGACCTTTTCGAACGCTACAAACAAGTGGTTGAGTAGTCTGTAGTGGGGAGTGTGTAGTCTGTAGTGGGGAGTGTGTAGTGGTGAGTGGGTAGTGGGGAGTGGGTAGTGGGGAGTGGGTAGTGGGGAGTGGGTAGTGGGGAGTGGGTAGTGGGGAGTGTGTAGTGGGTAGTTTTGTGGGGTGGGGGGTGCGAATTAATTCACCCGCATTGTCTTATCCGGGCTGACGCGGCTTATGAAGAGAGTGGATATCGAGATAATGAGCATGATCACTACTGCCGAAATAATGTTGAGCAAAAGAATATCTACGAAAGAGATTTTGATCGGAACAAAACTTACGAAATAATTAGTCGGATTGAGCTTGATAATTTTGAATTTCCATTGGAGGAAACAAAGAAGAAGTCCGATAATATTTCCCAAGATCATTCCTTTCCCTACAATTGCAGCCGCTTTCAGCATGAATATGTTGCTAATGTCTCTATTGCGCATACCAAGGGATTTGAGCAATCCTATCATCGAAATTTTTTCGAAAAGAATTATCAAAATCGCAGATATCATGTTGAATCCTGCAACAACCATCATCAACAGCAATACCATCAGCATATTTAGATCCAGAAGAGCAAGCCAGTCAAAAAGATTGCCGAGAATGCGTGTAAGGGGCATAGTAAACATCGCATCATCTTCATCAGTGGAATTGACATAGAGTATTTCCTCGATTTCGGCATTTGCAAATTTGATATCTGTCTCCGGATCTATGGCTATTTCAAATGACGATACCTGATTTTTGCTCCATCCATTGATGCGTTGCGCGTGGCGTTTGTCCACCAAGGCCATAGTCATGTCCAAATCTTCAAGTTGAGCGTCATAGAGGCCGCAAATGCGGAATCTCCTCACTTTAACCTCATCTTTTATGAAATAAGTAACCAGATCATCTCCAGTTGAGCATCCGAGACGGGAGGCAAGACGGCGTGAGATAAGCACATCATTTGAGATTCTTCCGCTGTAGTCAGGCAATTCTCCTTCATAAAGGCAATTCTCAAAAAAAGCAAGACTGTAGAGTGAATCCACCCCCTTGAAGTAGAGTCCGTTGATATCTTCTTTGCTCTTGATCATTCCCGAACAATAAACCACTCCGTCCACACTTCTGACATATCTTTGATCCAGAATGGCGTTCCGATAGGAAAAAGAGTCCTTCAAAGGATAAAGTTCGTTGATCGGAGATTCGCCGGGTGCTACCAGCGTTACCGAACCCATAAAACCCGTGGCCTTTGAGCGGATTTCCGATTTGAAGCCCGCGACGATGGCCACCGCTATTATCATAACGATGATACTGACAGCTACGGATATGCAACCGATATGATTGCTGATGATACCCATTCTTCCCTTGCCGGAATCTTCGGTGCCTATCCTGCGAGCTATGAAGAGATGGAGATTCATTTGGTAAAATGGAACTCAATAACTCTTTGCCAGGTTTCACCTGCAGTGAGCAATGTTGAGGGAAAATTGGGCCGGTTGGGAGAATCGGGGAAAGATTGACACTCGAGCGCCACTCCATAATAGTCGTCATACTCCGCTCCGCTCTTGGAAACGGAGCTACCCTTGAGCCAGTTACCGGTATAGATCTGAATACCGGGAGCATCTGTTCTGACAATAAGCCTTCGTCCACCGGTAGTGTCGGTGAGTTCAGCCACCTTGCGCACAACACCCTCTTCCCATCCGTCCACTGCCCAGCAATTGTCGTATCCTTTGCCGTAGCGAAGTGCCGGAAAGTCATCAAAAAGGTGTTCCCCTATTCTGACAGGAGTCCTGAAATCCATCGGAGTACCTTCCACCGGAGCAAGTATGCCATTCGGGATAAGGGTTTGATCTGTGGGAAGGTAAGTCGATGCTTTAAGTTGCAAAATGTGATCTTTAATATCTCCCCTACCCTCGCCTTTAAGGTTAAAATAGGCATGGTTGGTGAGATTGATGATAGTATCGGCATCACTCTTAGCGCGGAATGTAATGGTCAGACGACACTCTTCATTCCATCTGTAGATAACCTCGGCCATTACATTTCCGGGATATCCGGCATCACCATCCGGACTTTCAAGAGCAAAAGAGACTTCGTTACCATTCTGTACGCCAAACCAAATACGGTTTGCCCAGCACTCCTCTCCCGGCCCTCCGTGGAGATGGTTGGGGCCGTTATTTATTGAAAGGGAATATTCTTTCCCCGAAAGGGAAAATTTGCCGAAGGCTATCCTGTTGGCATACCTTCCCGGTACCTTTCCCATACAGGGACCATCGCAGAAATAATCCTCCGGCTTTGCATAACCCAGGGCTACATCAGCCATATTGCCATCCTTGTCGGGTACGATGACCGAAATAATACCCGCACCCATATTGCTGAGGGTGACACTCGCACCGCTACTGTTGGTGAGAGTAAAATATTTGATATCCGAGGTTACCATTGCCTTGCTCCATCTGAAATAACCACATCAATTACGCGCGGATCCTTGCCGAAACGCTTCTGATAGGCCTCACGCACCTTTGCTACATACTCATCATGATTTTCATGCTTAACCATTGCTAGGACGCAGCCGCCGAAGCCGCCGCCCATCATTCTTGCTCCCAGAACTCCCTCTACACTTCGGGCAATCTCCACTATAAAGTCGAGCTCCTCGCAACTTACTCCATACTCTTTACTCAAACCTTCGTGGGAACTGAACATCTTCTGACCAAACAGAGCATAATCACCCCTCGACAAAGCCTCGCAGCCATCCAAAAGACGCTGGTTCTCACTTATCACAAAATGGCACCTCCGATATACCTCGGGATCCATTTCTCCCTTGTGAGCTTCAAGATCTTCGAGAGTAACATCCCTGAGCAGCTCCACTCCTTCCTTGTACTTGGCTATGAGGGAGACACCCGCCTCACATTGGGCACGACGCACATTGTACTCCGAAGAGGCAAGCGAATGTTTGACCATCGTATCTATAAGCACCAGTCTTATGCCTTCCGGCGCAAAAGGGAAAAGCTCATACTCCAGCGAACGGCAGTCAAGTCTTATTACCTTTCCGGCTTCTCCGAAAAGCGAGGCAAATTGATCCATTATGCCGCAGCGGACACCCACATAGTTGTGTTCAGTCATCTGACCTATCTTTGCCAATTCCCTTTTATCAAATCCCAGCTTAAAAATGGTGTTGAGAGCCGTACCGAAAACTGACTCAAGAGCTGCAGAAGAGGACATTCCCGCTCCTAGAGGAATATCTCCGCCAAATACGGCATCAAAACCTCTCGGCGAAGCACCCCTTTTCTTCATCTCCTGAATTATACCATAAACATAGGATGCCCACTGCTGTTTCGGTTTTTCACCGTCAACATCGAATGAGACACTCTCATCGTAATCTATGGAATAGAGATTTACGGTAGAAGTCCCGTTGCGTACTATTGCGAGGGAAATGCATTTATCTATGGATGCAGGCAATACGAAGCCGCCGTTGTAATCGGTATGTTCACCTATGAGATTGATACGTCCAGGTGCTGAGAAAATGGAACAATCGGAATGACCGAATCTCTCCTTTATACTCTTTTTGAGAATTGCTGAATCTATCATTGTTATCTGTCTTAATTTGCTTTGATTATGATTTGTGCCGTTTCAAGTCCCTCTGAATAGGCCTTAAGTGACATACTGCCACGATACTCATGTGAAGTAACTATTGCCGTCAGACGGCCGCTGAAAGCGGGCATTACCGGTTCGTGGAATGGATAAAGGCAGGTGGGATCACCGTTTGCCACGGCTACAAATTCTCCGGCTCCCTTCACTTCAAATCGTATCTCATTGGAAGCATTGGGACATAGATTCCCATCTTTGTCAACTATACTGACATAGACATAAGCCAAATCCCGTCCGTCAGCTTCAATCTTATTGCGACTTGTTTCAAGCACTATCGAGTGGGGTTCGCCGGCAGTTACGATACTTTTACGCATCTGTTCACGTCCCCTTTCGTTATAAGCCACAACCTCTATTTCGCCGGGCTGATAAACCACATCCGGCCAAATAAGTCTGTATCTCGCCATAAGAGAATCTTTATCAATTTGTAAGAGGTCGATATCGGCAAGGGAGTAACTGCCTTTTGAGACAACGCCCTGTGAAACCCCGTTGACAAAAAGTTCGGCTGAAGGAAAATCGGTATAACACATTACGGGGATAGTTTCTCCTTCATGTCCTTCCCAGTTCCAATGGGGTAAGAGATGAAGCGTATGGTCATCTTCGTTCCATTGCGAGCGGTAGAGATAATATCTGTCCTTTGGAATAGAGGCCAGATCGATTATACCGAAAAGCGAACTGTGATTGGGCCAAGAATCGGTGCCGTATGGAGTCGGCTCTCCAAGGTAGTCAAATCCCGTCCATACGAACTGTCCCATAGTCCACTCGAAATCTTCGGCCAGTGCAAAGTCAATATCGGGAATATTTGACCACGGACAATACTCGACATCGTAGGAAGAGGATTGGTGGTCATCATACATCGCTCTGTACTTAAGTTCTACAGGAATCTTGTAAACACCTCTGGAACTCACTGTAGAGGCAGTTTCAGAACCGAGAATATTGCCATGAGGCAGAGTTTCGAAAGCCTTCTTGTAAAGCTCGGTATGGTAATTTATTCCCACGACATCCATAACCTCTGCAAATCCGTTAGTCAGCACACATTGAGGCTGATCCAAACCACAGGTGACAAGACGCGTAGGATCCTCCCTGTGACAAATATCCTGTAGAAATTCAGCAACTTTATAGCCCTGATCGTCGCATTGAGTAGGAACCTCATTGCCGATACTCCACATTACAACACTTGGATTGTTGCGGAAATTGCGGACCATATTGACCATATCCTTCTCAGCCCACTCCTCAAAATGGCGATGATACCCATTTACACACTTAGCTATATCCCACTCATCAAAAGCCTCAACCATCATCATGAAGCCCAACTCGTCACACAGTTCCACAAGCTCGGGAGCAGGCATATTATGGGAGGTACGGATAGCATCGCAACCCATATCTTTGAGCAACTCCAACTGATGTTTTAGCGCTGATCTGTTGACGGCTGCCCCGATGGGACCAAGGTCGTGGTGATTGCATACACCTTTGAATTTGCGCAACTCACCGTTGAGATAAAAACCTTTGCCCTCCACCACTTTGGCAGAACGGATGCCGAAACGTGTAATATAGCTGTCGGTGAGGTGATCTCCCTCATAAATGTTCGTGTGGGCAGTATAGAGAGCAGGAGTTTCAGGTGACCAAAGTTCCGGTCTGCGAACAGTGAATCTCATAAATACTGTATCCGACTGAGCTGTCGCATCTTCCAACAGACTTTCAGAGTATGCCACTTTTTTGCCTTTGGGATTGCGAATTTCGGTAACAATTCTCAACTCCTTGTCAGTACTGCCCTCAATTGCCACCTGCATGAAGACCTCAGCCTTTTTACGCGAAACCTCCGGAGTGGTAATGTAGGTTCCCCAGATGGGAATATGGAGTTGACCGGTCCTTAACAGACGTACATTTCTGTACAGTCCTGCTCCCGGATACCACCTCGATGACTTGGGAAGATTTTCCAAACGTACGGCTAAGGTATTGTCCTCCCCATCTTCATTTATCCATTGGGTAATGTCGCAATGAAAGGAGTTGTAGCCCGAAGGCCAGCTTATGACTTTAGTTCCGTTGACCCAGACCTGTGCTCCGCTCATCGCTCCGTCAAAGAGCAAAGAAACAGCTTCCTCCTCTCTGTCGAAACCGCGAAGGTCAAACTCATTGCGGTACCATCCAATCCCCACATGGGGGAGCCCACCGGTTCTGCCAGTCCTCTCCGTCACAATAATTTCATCATTTTGTTTTACTTCTATAACCTGAAGGTCATTTGACCTGTCGAAAGGTCCATATATAGCCCAATCATGTGGAACTCTCACCTCTTCCCATTGAGAGTCATCAAAAGCAGTTTCGTATGCTTCCGCAAAATCCCCGAGGGAAAATTTCCATCCCTTTTCCAACACTATTTCACAACGCCGACCCCCTTCACTACAGGACACGGCAACGAATATGCAGAGCAACAATGTAAGTAAAATCTGTTTTTTCATATCTATAAGTATTAGTCAGTATCAATCCTTGAAGGCATCCAGAGCTATGGTGGGTCTACCTGTGTTGTCAAATGCAGCCTTTGTATAGTGACTCCAATTGACAAATCCCTGAGGCTCCCAATACAAAACGCCCAGACAGCGTCCGTCAGTCTTTTCAAGCGCTTTATCTATCAGGTCTATGAGGAAACCTTTGCAGATTTCAGGCTGGTCCCAGCTCATACCTACCTCACATATCATTACATCCTTATTATATTTCGCAATCAGTTCTTTCATATTGATCAGACAAGCTTCGTTGACATATTGCCAATTGTGCGGGTCGGGATAGAGCGACATTCCGATTATATCATACAGAGGTGCATAGAGCGCCATACCATCAAGAAGCCAGTTGTAATGTGGGCCGTCATCGCCACCGGCAATATGAAGTATCACTTTGGCCTCGGGGAACACCTCTTTTACAGCTCTATATCCGGCATTATGGAGGTCTGTATAGTTCTTCATATTTACGGAAGCGCGGCCATCCTCCCAAAGCATTCCGTCAGATGTTTCATTGCCTACCTGTACCCATTCGGGGTAAATACCTTCCCCTTTGAGTGCCTCCAATATCTCTATGGTATGGGCTGCTAGGGCACCTTTGAGCTCCTCGAAAGGAAGATTGACCCAGGCTGCAGGTTTGTTCTGTTTTCCGGGATCCGCCCAACTGTCGCTATAATGGAAATCAATCATGAGACGCATTCCGAGAGCCTTTGCTCTTTTTGCCTTGACCAAAACATCAGCCTTGCCGTTCCAACCATCAACGGGGTTCACCCATACACGAAGACGTATAGTATTCATGCCCAAACTTTTGAGTAAGGCCATACACTCCATCTCCGTACCCTTTGAGTTGTAAAATTTTACACCATCTCTTTCCATCTGCGTTACCCAGCTCACATCTGCTCCCTTTGCAAAATTCACTTTTGAGCGGTTATCAGGACCCGGAGAGGGTTTGGGATCACCACAAGAGCCTACCGTCAGCATAATCAGCAGTAAGACGATATATTTTACGGTTCTTCTCATTATTTCTAATCCTAAATATCCGGTTCAATGTACTATAAAACAAAATCAAAGCGGTCGGTAAAGTTCCCTTATACATCCCTCTGCAAGTGCCTCAAGGCAGGAAATACCCATTTCTTCAGGCAGTCCGGTATGACGGTAAGCGATTGGAATCTCGGTACACGCACCCACTACAGGGAGTTTTTCAATTTCCCAAAGCTGTTCCACCACCTTTCTGAATCTCTCACCTGCCTCACGCTGTTTGCCGGCCTTAACCTGATCTGTAATGTCGTGGATTTCTACCTGCATCTCCTCTGAAGGGAGCTTGAAGTTATAACCAAAGTAGGCCGAGTGTTTCTGATAGAGACCAGTGCGCATGGTTCCGAGAGTAGCGGTGAGCCAGGCACCCTCGGGGCATACCGCCTGCGATTTTTTTATGGTCTCCTCTATTATGTGGATTACGGGAACGGGAAGTTCATCTCTGAACTTGTCTATGAAGTAATGAGCGGTATTGCAAGTTACCGCAAGACGGTCGGCCCCCCAACCAATGAGGGTCTCAAGTCCTTCCCTGATATAATTATGAGGGTCCGGTCCTTTGCCGAGAATAAAGGTTGTCCTGTCCGGAGTGATGGTATGTGAATAAACTATCATTCGGGGATGTTCCTGATCGACGTCCGCGGGTGCCTTTTCAGCGAGAAGTCTCAAAAATTCCGCTGTTGAAGCAGGGCCCATCCCGCCCAGAACTCCCAATGTAAGACCATTGTTCTTCATTATAATAAAGTTAATATTCTACAAATTTAACTTTTTTTGGAGAGAATTTCAAATGTGAATTGACAAATCACAACAACGGCTATAAACAAAATTAAGGTCGGCTGATATTATTCAACCGACCTCAATTATTTACAAGAGAAGTAGTAGTTTACTTCTTTGCAGGTTCTTTGGCAAGTCCGTCCCAAACCACTGCAGAAAGCGCAGCACCCACAAAAGGACCTACAATGAAGATCCAGAGATCCTTAAGTGCCTGACCGCCTTCGAATACTGCCGGAGCAATACTGCGGGCAGGGTTTACCGATGTGCCTGTAATTGGAATCAGAACGATGTGAATGAGCACAAGAGTCAGACCGATAGCCAGGCCTGCAAAAGCGGGATTGCCTTTCTTGGAGTCGGTGACACCGAGAACCACGAGCACAAATATAAATGTGCCCACAATCTCGGCAATAAGCGCCGATCCCACCGAGGCGGCATTTGAAACGGCATTTGCCCCTGTTGTAGTGGCATACAATGCGGCATCCTTATCGCCGGTCCTGACAAGTGCAAAAATGAGAGCCGAACCTACAAATGCACCGATGACCTGGGCAAGCATATATTTCAGGCCTTCTCCCGTCTTCATTCTGCCTGTAAGCATGGCACCGAGAGTGATGGCGGGATTAATATGGCATCCTGAAATGGAGCCGATGGCATAAGCCATTGCCACTACTGAAAGACCGAATGCGAAGGAAACGGTCAAGACCTGTGCAGTGGTACCTACGCCGCCATTGAAGACTGCGCTACCACAGCCGAGAAGAACCAGCACCATTGTGCCTATAGCTTCTGCAAAATACTTCTTCATAAAATAATTATTTAGGATTGTTAAAGAGCTCGTTTTTCACATTCGATGCCTCATAGACCTCGTCAACATAAAGGTCAGGGCCCATTGAGGCGGCAACGGCGAGAGTATCGCAACGCTCATTGTCAGGATACCCCGCATGGCCTTTGATCCATACAAACCTAACCCTATGCTGCCTGTAAACTTTCAGAAAACGAATCCACAGGTCCGGGTTTGCCTTTTTTTGGAAACCTTTCTGTTCCCATTTAAATACCTGACCATTTTCAACCGCATTGACCACATATGAGGAATCACTCCACACAGTAACCACCGCATCCGACCACTTGATAGCCTCCAGACCGACAATAACAGCCAAAAGTTCCATACGATTGTTGGTAGTGAGGCGATACCCCGCCGAAAATTCCTTCTCATAATTCCCGCAACGCATCACTACACCATATCCTCCGGGTCCGGGATTGCCTCTGCAGGCTCCATCAGTGTATATTTGTATAGGTGGTCTTTCAGCCATCGGTTATTCCGGCAATATCGTACGTTCGTGCTTGGGCCCCTCAAATTGCTTAATTTCCAAGGGATTGGCGCTCATATGATCGTAGTTCTCCCTGTTATTACAAATATCTATCGCCGTATAGATTGCCGAAATCATCGGTCCCGGATTTGCCATGGACTTGCCCGCAATTTCAAAGGCAGTACCGTGATCGGGGGATGTTCTGACAATCGGCAACCCAGCCGTAAAGTTGACGCCCTTGTCAAATGCAAGTGCCTTGAAAGGGATCAGTCCCTGATCATGATACATGGCCAGAACAGCATCAAATTTATATTGCGTATTTGTTGCGAAAAAACCGTCCGGTGAATAGGGACCGAAAGCGAGTATGTTCTCGGTATTTGCCTGCTTAATGGCAGGAATAATGGTGTCAACCTCCTCGGTGCCGAGCGAGCCGCCATCACCTGCATGGGGATTGAGCCCCAGTACAGCGATTTTCGGCCTTACGACACCAAAATCCCTTATGAGAGATTGATTCATCAGACGGATCTTACTCATAAGCACCTCTATCGTGATGGCAGCACTCACCTTTGACAGAGGGAGATGATTGGTCACAACCCCAACTCTGAGATTATCGGCACAGAGAAACATCAAACCGTCTTTCGCTCCGAATTCGTTTATCAGGTACTCCGTATGGCCGGGAAACGCGAACTCTGTCTGTGCAACCGTGTGTTTGCTGAAAGGCGCAGTAACTATGGCGTCAAGAAACTTCGCCTTAACATCAGCCACCGCAGCCTTCAGAGCTATAATTGCCGCTCTGGCACCATCAGCCGTAGGCTGACCTATATCCACCGGCAATGAGTCGGGTACTGCATTGACAATGTTGACATGTTTGTGACGTGCATCAGAAGCACTATTGATGATATTTGTAGTAATCTGCTCGGTTTCAGGCACCAGTTTACGGTATATGCCGAAAGTGCGTGAACAACCGTAAACTACGGGAATGCACATATCCAACATTCTTGCATCTGAGAGGGCTTTGATGATCACTTCGTAACCGATGCCGTTGCTATCTCCTTGGGTAATACCCACTACTATTTTTCTACTCATAGAACTCAAAAATTTTCGCAAGTTACTAAAAAGCACGGAAATTTGACGCATATTTAATGTATATTTGCGCTTGTGAACAAAATTCTGGAAAGCGACATAAAGTTCCTGCAGGGTGTCGGACCCAAGAGGGCTGCACTGTTGGAAAAGGAGTTGGGTATTTCCACTTTCAGGGATATGCTCTATACATTTCCATTCAGATATATCGACCGCACCAGGTTTTATTCTATCAGGGAAATTGACAGCAGCAGCGCCTATATTCAGCTGCGGGGCAGCATCACAGATCTACGCATAGTCGGCGAGGGACGTGCCAAACGTCTGATCGCCCGCCTTTACGACGGTACCGGCACCATCGAACTGGTATTCTTTCAGGGGATAAAATGGATCTCGGGACGACTCAAAATAGGAACCGAATATATAGTATTCGGCAAACCCTCCATATTCAACCAGACATATAACATGGTCCACCCCGAAATAGACCCGGCCACCGAGGATAAACTCGCGATGGTCGGAACCCTCATCGGGGTCTATTCCAGCACTGAAAGGCTGCGTAGTGCCGGTATAGGCAACAAGGTCTTCGCCAAGCTCCAGTACAATCTCATCAATCAGGTGATTGAGAGCATAGAAGAAACTCTTCCGCGCACTCTGCTGCTGCGCAAACGTTTCATATCGCTTCGTCAGGCACTGGTCAACATACACTTCCCTACCGACCTTCAGATACTCGACAAAGCGAAGGACAGGCTCAAATTTGAAGAGCTCTTCTACCTGCAATTGTCGCTTCTAAAACAGAAAAATATCCGGATGCGCAGCTCCACCGGAATTCTTTTCAATACTATCGGAGAGGCCTTCAACTCCACTTATGAGCATCTCCCCTTTTTTCTGACCGAAGCTCAAAAGAGGGTAATCAAAGAGATTCGCACTGATGTAATCTCCGGTTACCAGATGAATCGCCTATTGCAGGGAGACGTGGGCAGCGGAAAGACACTCGTAGCCCTGTTCAGTGCACTTATGGCGGTGGATAACGGATATCAGGCCTGTATAATGGCGCCCACTGAAGTACTTGCTTCACAGCACTACAATGGCACCCTGAAGTTTCTGGAGCACAGCGGAGTCAAAACCGCGCTGCTCACAGGCTCCACAAAGACAAAAGAGCGTCGCGCTATCCACGCAGGACTTGAAGATGGTTCCATCCACATCATCTTCGGCACCCACGCACTTATTGAGGAGAATGTAAAGTTTCTCAACATCGGACTCGCAGTAATAGATGAACAGCACCGTTTCGGGGTGGAACAAAGATCCAGACTTTGGACAAAATCCTCTATGCCACCCCATATCCTGGTAATGACAGCAACCCCGATCCCGAGAACCCTCGCGATGACTCTCTGGGGAGATCTCGACGTATCGGTGATAGATGAGCTGCCTCCCGGCAGAAAACCTATCCAAACCATCCACTGGGGTGAAAACTCCCGTCCCCGCCTGCACGAATTCATGAAGAAAGAGATAAAATCCGGGCGACAGGTATTCGTAGTTTATCCTCTGATTAAGGAATCGGAAAAAATGGATTACAAAAACCTCGAAGAGGGCTACGAGGCCATAGTCAAAGCTTTTCCTCCCCCCGAATACCGTACTGCCGTGGTTCATGGCCAGCAGAAACCCGAAAACAAAGCCTTTGATATGGAACTTTTCGTGAGTGGAAAAGCCCATATTCTGGTCTCCACATCTGTCATAGAAGTAGGTGTCGATGTGCCCAATGCCTCAGTAATGGTAATAGAAAGTGCCGAACGGTTTGGACTTTCCCAGCTCCACCAGCTCAGGGGTAGAGTCGGACGAGGTGCGGAGAAGTCTTACTGCATACTGATGACCGGCTACAAGCTCAGCAACGAATCCCGCCAGAGGATTGAGATGATGTGTCAGACCACGGATGGATTTGAGCTTGCAGAAGCTGACCTGAGAATGAGAGGTCCCGGTGATTTTGAGGGCACAAGACAGAGCGGACTCGCATTAAACCTTCATATAGCCAATCTGGGCAGGGACTCCGCCGTACTTGAAGATGCCCGAAGGGAAGCCTCGGAGATTCTGGAGAAAGACCCTCTGCTTTCAAGTAAAGAAAATGCCCTTCTGAGCAAGGTTCTCAGGGCTTTAAAAATAGAAATAAAAGATTATTCCAATATAAGTTGAAAAAAGTAACAATGAAATTAATCGGTGCACACGTCAGCAGTAGCGGAGGAGTGGAAAACGCTCCTCTCAATGCAGCTGCAATTGGGGCAAATGCTTTTGCCCTCTTTACAAAAAACCAGCGTCAGTGGGTCAGTGCTCCGCTTTCAGAGCAGAGCATCCGACTATTCAAAGAAAACTGCATCCAACATGGATTTATTCCGGACTCGATACTTCCCCACGATAGTTATTTAATAAATCTGGGACATCCGCAATCGGAAGGACTGGGCAAGTCCAGAGCTGCATTTCTTGATGAGATGCAGCGTTGCGAGCAACTGGGACTTAACCGTCTCAATTTCCATCCGGGGAGCCATCTCAACGAAATTTCCCTCAGCGAATGTCTGAGACGCGTTGCAGAATCCATAAACATTGCCCTGGACAAGACTTCAGGTGTCTGCGCAGTCATTGAAAATACCGCCGGACAAGGCTCAAATGTAGGTTTTCAATTTGAGCATCTTGCCGAAATCATCTCGCAGGTAGAAGACAAATCGAGAGTTGGGGTCTGCATCGATACCTGCCACTCTTTTGCTGCCGGCTATGATGTGCGTAGCGGAGAGAACGAAAGTGACCTATTCAACAATGGAGAAGACACTTTTGACAAAGTAATAGAAGAGCTTGACCGGATAGTAGGTCTGAAATATCTCAAGGGAATGCACCTCAACGATGCTAAAAAACCGCTCGGATCCAGAGTTGACCGCCATGAAACTCTCGGCAACGGATTTATAGGCAGCGGTACCTTCATCAGAATAATGAGGGATGCCCGATTTAACGGCATCCCCCTGATTCTTGAAACTCCCGAACCTGAAATCTGGAGTCAGGAAATTGCCTGGCTGCGCAGTTTTGACGGATCGACCGGAGAATAATCCTGCCGGCGAAGCCAAGGCTCAAATCCCGCTTCGCAGATGGCCTTTTGCATCTCTTCGGCCGTCATGGTATTGGATGTGCCCGCGGCAGAGACCACGTTTTCTTCAATCATTATCGAGCCCATATCGTCTGCTCCGTAATGGAGCGACTTTATGCCTGTTTCCATGCCTACGGTGAGCCAGGAGGCCTGGATGTGAGTGATATTGTGGAGAACGATTCTGGAAATTGCCATCGTGCGTAGAAACTCCTCTTCTTCGCTCCAACCAAACTCTACTCGGGGCAGTTGTAAGCCTTTTTTCTCCATCATTACGGCTAAACGAGTCCCTTTCAGTTGCATAGGCCAGCCGATAAAAGCACGAAATCCGGGAACACCTTCGGGCTTGCGACCCTGTAAGTCGCGGATAGTGAAGAGATGGGCTATCCTCTCCTCCATTGTCTCTATGTGACCATAAACCATTGTAGCGGTGGTTCCGATGCCCATTTTGTGAGCTATTTCCATCACGCTGCACCACTCTTTTGCAGTTGGCTTGCCCGGAGAAATGATCTTGCGTACTCTATCCGAGAGAATTTCAGCTCCGGCTCCCGGAAGGGTGTCGAGTCCTGCCTCATGAAGACGACTAAGCGTCTCTTCGCAACTGATCCCGCTGATGCGGGAAATGAAAGCAATCTCGGGAGGCCCCAGCGCATTGAGTTTAAGCGAAGGCTCCATTCTCTTGAGTTCGCAAAATAAATTCTCGTAATAAACTACATCCAATTCGGGGTGCAGACCACCCTGCAGCAAAAGTTGGTCACCTCCAAGGCGACGCATCTCAGCGATTTTGCTCTTATATTGCTCAAGGGTAGTGACAAATATTTTCTCTTTTTCAACAGGTTTACAATGAAAATTGCAAAAACGACATCCGCTGACACAAGCATTTGTGATATTGACATTGCGGTCAATTTGCCAGCTTACTCGTTTTTGCGGAATATGGCTGTACCTTGCGGTATCAGCCATACTGCGCAACTCTTCCAACGGTGCATCCAAATAGAGCGACAGCGCTTCGGAAAAAGAAATTATTTTCATTGCAAAGCAACCGGAATGCTATCGTATGGGATCGGCCGGAATGCCCGGTAGCGGTTTGAAAGTCTTGAGTTCCTCTTTGAGAACCTCAATTGCCTTGTCAAGCTGGGCGTCTTTGCCGAGATAATCCTCGAAAGGATTGATGTCTACAACTATATCGGGATCCACGCCATAACCCTCAATAATCCACTCTCCCGTTTCTGAGGAGTAGGAAGTGAAGAACGGCGTGCGCATATCCTGGCCATCTATAAATGGCTTGGAGCCGGAAACACCCACAATACCTCCCCAAGAGCGCATACCTATAACCTTGCCGAGACCGAGGGTTTTAAATCCGTACGGGAAAAGGTCTCCATCCGAAGAGGAATATTTGTCGATCAGACATACTTTCGGGCCATAATGCGCTTCATTGGGTATAGTATTGGGCTCTCCGCCATTGCGGGACATACTCATCCTGTAAACCACCCTCTGAAGACGTTCCAGAATCATGGGAGAGACATTTCCGCCTCCATTCATACGGTCATCTATTATAAGCGCCTTCTTATCAAGCTGGGTATAAAAGAGTTTGGTAAATACATCCAGACCTGCGGTGCTCATATCGGGGATATGGATATAGCCGATTTCTCCGTTGGAGGCCTTTTCTACTTTCTCAATGTTGGTCTGTACCCATTCGTAATAAGCCAACCTGCTTTCGTTGGAAACGGTCTTGACATAAATGATACGGGATTTAGTGCCTTTGGCATCAGGCGAAACCACAAGTGCTACCACTTTATCTGCCTTGCCCACCAATGCCTGATAGATATTATCCAATCCACTGCAGGGAATGCCATTTACCGATTGCACATATTCGCCCACTTTAGCATCACTCTCCGCAAGAGGACTGCGAAATGCCTCATCCCAATTGGTGCCTTTGAAAATTTTGGTGATTTTGAATGCACCGGATTTGTCCTTAACGAACTCTGCTCCGAGAAGGCCCATCTTGATACGTGGCACTTCAGGCTCATCTCCGGAATTGATATAGGCATGGCCGACATTGAGTTCTCCTATCATTTCGCCTATGATATAACTCAAATCATGACGGTGTTTTACATAGGGAAGCAGTTGAGCATACTTGCTGTGAATCTTCTGCCAGTCCACACCGTGCATATTTTCCACATAGAATCCATCTCTCATAATACGCCAACTTTCGTCAAATATCTGTTTCCACTCTGTCCGGCGATCGATCATAATCTCCATATCGGAGGTAGGAACCGGATCCCCGAGCTTGCCCGGACCGGTAGTATTGATGACATAGAGTTTGCCGGCATCCCTGACGAGCACTTTCTTCAGATCTGAAGTATAGCTGACAGGCATGCCCTGGAATGCGTCACTTGACTTCAAGGTCTTTAGATCGAGACTTTTCACTCCGGATGAACCGCCTCTTGCCATGGAACCTCCCATACCGCTGTAAGAAACATAATAAAGTTTTCCTCCGTCAGCAAAAAGAAGATTGTATCCGCCTGCGGGAAGCGGCAGTGCTGATATACGCTCATAGAGGCCATCCGTATCAATTTTTACCGTTGCAGGTGTCTTGCTCTCTTTTTTGTCGGAAGGCTTTTCAGCCGAAGCGGAGGCTCCGGTAGCGGTGTATTCATCAGACTTTACCGCAGCCGGATTGGGAGTCTCCTTTGCAAGAGGGAGCACAAATACGTAATCATTGACAGAATAGGTGGCATTCCACTCTACACGTGAGTAAGTGGAACGAAAATTTCTGGAAGAGGTGAAGAAGAGATATTTGCCATCCTTAGAGAATACGGGTGACGACGAATTATACCATCTATCCGTCACCTGGAATGATTTGCCGGTGGCAGTCTCGTAGAGGAATACCGCACTGACCTTGTTGGGGAGTGCAGTCACATAGGCCGCCCAGCTGCCATCATCAGTTAATGTAAATGAGCGGATGCCACTGTGTGTGCCGACAAGGATTCGCTTGAGTGCACCCGTGGACACATCCAACTCATATTTATCCATCTTATCCGAATTGAAGTAAAGTCTCTTGGAATCGGGAGACCACTGAAGTCCGGTAAGATAACCGGCGGTGAAAGAGGTCATCTTTCTTGCAGCAGTCATATCCGATGATGGGGCCGTATATACCTGATATTCGCCGTCCGCATCGGAGAGATATGCGATGGTACTGCCGTCAGGCGACCATGACACATTGCGCTCGTGAGAACCTGGAGAGCGGGTTATATTATAGGTGACGCCCTGCTTTGCAGGGAGTGAGAAGATGTCACCGCGTGCTGTAACCAGCACTCTTTCGCCATCCGGCGAGAGATCATAGGAACTCATCCTTTTCGATGCATCGCCAAGTTCTGTGCGAGCCCAGATGTTATCACCGGCGAGAGTAATGTTCACTTTGTTATAAGTACGATCCTTTACGGAAAATTTGTAGATATATCCTCCATTTTCAAATACAATATAATCAGAGGAAGCCGAAGGGAATTTGATATCATATTCGGTGAAATCGGTCACCTTTTCGGTCTTTTTTGTCTTGGTATTATAAACGAACATATTCATTGTCCTGTCCCGGTCGGAAAGATAGAATATTTCGTCACCGATCCACATGGGGAAGATGTCCTGATAGGGATTATCGGTGATTTTTTCCAAGGAGGTAGTACCTACCTTGTGAATCCAGATGTCATCCGCCTGACCGCCCTTGTAGTATTTCCAGGTGCGGAATTCCCGGAACATTCTGTTCATCGCCAGATATTTGCCGTCAGGCGAATAAGAACAGAATCCACCCTCTGTAGAGGGTAACTGCACCGGCATTCCTCCATCTTTGGAAACCTTGTAGAGACGCCCTCTCAGGCCGGAAAAGGTGTACCATCTGGTGCGGAAAATAATCTGGCTGCCATCCGGCGTCCAGTTCATCACGATATTGTTAGGGCCCATTCGGTCGCCCATATTGTCACGGTCAAGAGTGGGGGTCCAGGTAAGTCTCACCGGCTCTCCGCCCTCCAGAGGCATGGAATAGACCTCGGTATTGCCATCGTACTGGCCTGTAAACACAATAGTCTTGCCGTCGGGTGATATTTTTGGAAATACCTCATACCCGACATGTGAGGTGAGTCTGGTAGCAGCACCTCCATCAGCATCCACGCTGTAGAGGTCACCGGCATAACTGAATACGATTTTGCCGCCTCCTATTGTAGGGAAACGCAGCAGACGGGCCTGATTATCTGACGCGGATAATAGAATCGGAAGCGCCAGAATCAATAATGACAACAGTTGTTTTTTCATAAATATGATATTTAAAATAGTTTAAAGAATATTCAGCGACTGCTCTTTGATCTTTTCCAACTCATCTTTCATCATCACTACAATCCTTTGGATTCCGGCATGATTAGCCTTGGATCCGATGGTATTGATCTCACGTCCCATCTCCTGGGCGATGAATCCCAGCTTGCGCCCGGGATACTCCTCATGTTCGAGAGTTCCCCTGAAATGGTTGCAATGCTGGCTTAGGCGTACCTTCTCCTCGTTTATATCGAGTTTCTCCATATAAAAGATCAACTCCTGCTCGAGACGCTCCTGATCAGGCTGCAGCGATATTTCCTCAATACGACTGAGGAGACGCTGCCTTATCGTCTCTACCCTCTCCTGCTCAAATTGCCCTATCTCATCCAGACACTCTTCAATCCTGGAGACTTTCGAGAGTACATCCTCACGCAACACCGCTCCTTCTTTCAGGCGGAAAGCATCAAGAGCATCCGCAGCGCGACATATAGTCTTGAAAATCTCTTCCCATTCCTCTTCCGTGAGTTCCGGAGCTTTGGACTCTACCACATCCGGCATCTTGAGAAGTGCCGGCAACAGATCCTCTCTATCAAGGTCTGCCATGGGGCTGTCGTCAAGTATTGAACAGAGCTGGTTGTAATAACCCAGCAGCACTTGACCGTTTATAGAGCGCGCAGCATTCTCTCCGTTTTGTTCTACGCTGACATAGAGGTCTATGTTCCCGCGATTGAGACGCTGTATGAGATATTGGCGCACCGAAATTTCTTTTTCGCGGGGGATTATCTGAGTCTTAAGAGTGATGTCGGCATTCTTGCCGTTTAGAGAGCGGATTTCAATCAAATATTTATCTTCTGAGATCAGGCATTCCGCCTTGCCGTAACCTGTCATTGAACGTGTCATACTACAAGTGGTGTAAAATATATCAAAGTAAGCGTTTTTTTCTTATTTTTGCAAGTCAGACAACAGGAACACAATTCCCATACTTACACGCACTATGGAAGAAATTATTAATAATGAGACGCCCGAGCGCAATCTTAATTTTATTGAAGAGATCATCGAGGATGACCTGGCCAGCGGTAAACACGATTCAATTATTACCCGTTTCCCGCCGGAACCCAACGGATACCTCCACATCGGCCATGCAAAGAGCATCTGCCTCAATTTCGGACTTGCACTAAAATATGGCGGCTATACAAACCTCCGTTTTGATGATACCAACCCTGTCAAAGAGGATGTAGAGTATGTAGACTCCATTAAAGAGGATATCAAATGGCTTGGATTTGAATGGGTAAATGAGCTCTATGCTTCGGATTATTTCGAGCAACTCTATCAATGGGCAATTTTCCTCATCAAAAAGGGTCTTGCATATGTTGATGATCAGACACAGGAAGAAATTCGCACGACTCGCGGTACCATCAGCACCCCCGGAGTAGAAAGCCCATGGCGCAACCGTTCCGTAGAGGAAAACCTCCGCCTTTTCGAGGAGATGAGAGAGGGAAAATATGCCGAAGGCGATAAAGTACTTCGTGCAAAAATCGATATGGCACACCCCAATATGCTTATGCGCGACCCTCTGATGTACCGTATCATCCACGCATCACATCACCGTACAGGTGATAAATGGTGTATCTACCCAATGTATGATTATGCACACGGTCAGTGTGACTCAATAGAAAGAATAACACACTCTATCTGCACACTCGAATTCGATGTGCACAGACCCCTCTACGACTGGTTTATAGAGAACCTGGAGATATTTCCCTCCCGCCAGTACGAATTTGCCCGCCTTAACCTCACTTATACGGTTATGAGCAAACGCAAACTTCTGGAACTGGTAAACAACAACTTCGTAGATGGATGGGATGACCCCCGTATGCCAACCATCTGCGGACTTCGCCGCAGGGGCTATACTCCCGAAAGCATACGCCTCTTTGCTGAAAAAGTAGGAGTTGCAAAACGTGACAATGTCATTGACCTTTCACTTCTGGAGTGGTGCCTCAGAGATGACCTCAATCGTCGTTCCAACCGCTATATGGCAGTTATCAACCCCGTGAAACTGGTTATTGATAATTGGGAAGAGGGGAAAGTTGAATATTTTGAAGCACCGATGAATCCGGAATATCCCGACGGTCCCAAACGCAGGATACCATTTACAAAAGAGATGTATATCGAAAGCGAAGACTTTATGGAGGAGGCTCCCAAGAGGTACCATCGCCTCAAACCAAACGGTGAGGTACGCCTCAAATACTCCTATATCGTCAAATGCGTGGACTATATTAAGAATGAAGCCGGTGAGGTTGTGGAAATCCATTGCACATACGACCCCACCAGCAAGCCGGGTGCAGGTCCATGGCGCTCCGTTAAGGGTACCATTCACTGGGTTTCGGTTCCCCATTCGGAAAATATTACCGTAAATCTCTTCGACAAACTCTTCACTGAAGAGCAGATGGGTTCCATTCCCGAAGGAAAGGATTATAGAGAGTACCTCAACCCCGACTCTTTGGTGGTGAAAGAGGCATTTGCCGAGCCCGACCTTCTAAAGGATGAGTCAGGCATAGCAGTACAATTCGAACGTATCGGATACTTTAAGAAAGATCCCAAAAACGGAGGCTACAACAAAGCCACCGGACTCAGGGACTCCTTTAAATTGTAGAATATTTGCGAATTATTTCCACGGTGGAATCACCGTGAAATACTGAAAACAGACCCTGCGGCTCCTGCGCGGGGTCTGCCGTATATGGATCTCCCTTCCGCCAGTAGGCGTGATCCACAGAAGGTTCCGCGAAGCCTGCCCAGCCCCAGAAATTGCATCCCGCAATAACTCCTCCCGAGAGGCGTGATTGCTCCACCTGCTCAAAAATAAAACCGTAATAGGCATCACGGTGTTCAGTAGTGCTCTCCTTTGAAAAACTGTAGCCGTCACGCGGATATCCGAACTCCTCTATGATAATCGGCTTGCCCAGACGCTCTGCTATCGGCAGGTGCTCCTCAATATAATCGCGGGATTTGGAAATGGAACGCTCCAAATCCTCCTCATTGGGATCAATTCGGCTCGACCAACCCCAGTTGGTTGGCCAAATGTGTATATTGATATAGTCGATTTCGGGATATGAATGTATGAGTTCCACCAGGGTCATATCACTCTCACAGCCATATTTACCCTCACTGCCGGTAGAAATCATATGATTGGAATCGAGGCTCCTGATCAGTTGTGCAGTCTCCCTGATCCACTTTGCAAAAAGAAGACGATTGTCATTTTCTCCCAAGGAGAAAGGACGCGGCTCATTGCATATCTGCCACGAAAATATGGCGGGATCTTCGCTGTAGGGGCGCCCGGTGATGGTATTGGTGCGTGAAACTATATCAGTAACATAGCTCCTGAAAAGTGCTTTTGCCTCCTCGTTGCGCTGAAAACGCACCATATAATCCATATAAGCATCTCCGCCATCAATCAATGGAATCGGACAAGGTGGTTCTCCTGCCCACATCAGGTACTGCCCGAAGCCTCCGCTCCACTCCCAGGCGTTGTTGAGATAGAGCACTGCTGACATATCTCTCCGACCCAGTTCCACCATAAGATAATCGAGTGCGCGGAGCAGAGTCTCATCATAGAGTCCCGGAGCCTTCTGCAGCGTAGGTTCCACCTTGGAGTGGGTTCCATCAGGGCCGTCAGCGCCCACCAGTATTCTAAGATTATCCACTCCCATGGCGCGTAGAGTGTCCAATTCACGGTGCAGCCGCTCCCTGTCGCCACCCTCTCCTTCCGAAGCGAGTATTACACCATACCAGAAGTTAGTTCCTATGAAGTAACGGGGCTCATTGCCGACCGAAGCCGGAGGATATATCTGCCCGTCAAGTACATGCCAATAGGCGCTACGTTCCTCCGGAGAATTACAGCCATAGATGGTTACCATCAGCAGCAGAAGGACGATGATTGGCGCTTTGCGCGAAATGTGAAGAGTGAACTTCATAGCCTCTCCCTTTAAAGCATCCGCCTGCGGCGGAAAATGAAAATTACCACCAGCACTACTGTCAACATCAGGCTACCCAAAAGCAGAATATCCCATAGGCCGCCGATCAACGGCAATTTTATATTCATCCCGTAGATGCTTGCAATCAGGGTCGGAGGCATCAACAGCAACGAAACCAGGGTAAATATTTTCATGATTTTGTTCTGCTCCAGGTTGATAAGACCGAGCACGGTATTTTGAAGGTACTCGAGACGCTCGAAACTGAAATTGGTGTGGTTGATCAGCGAAGCGACGTCTTTTAAGAGGATATTCAGTTTGTTGGTGATATTGTCAGGGGATTTTTCGCTCTTCAGGATGCTCGAAAGCATACGTTGCTTGTCCACGATATTTTCGCGTACCATCATCGTATTTTCCTGCAATTGGTTGATATCCAGGAGGAATTCCTCCCCCACATCTTCGCCTAAACTAACTCTTTTGCTATATTGTGCAATCTCTTTCGACATCAACTCGATCATATCCGCATCGAGGTCAATCCTGTTTTCAAGAATACCGATCAAGATGTGATAACCGGTTGGATATATGCGCGGATTGGCAATTATGCGTCTCTGAATATCAGTAAAACTACGCAAGGGTACCTGACGGATGGAAGTGATGGTGTCGCCGGTCAACATAAAAGAAACCGACTCCATACTATAGTTTTCCGGCCCGGGGATCAGGAAGTCGGTGTTGATGAATATGTTGTCATGAGTCTCGGAATAGCGGGATGAACTCTCGATCTCCTCGGCCTGTGCGCGACTCTGAAGATTAGTGTTGAGGAAATGCTCCACAGAACGTTTTTCCTCACCGGTAGGATCGAAAAGATCTATCCAAAGAACATCTTCTTTGTGGAGATTGTTTAGGATATCGGTGTTATCCGAGGTTGCTATCTGGTCATTTGATTTGTAAAAAATTCCAATCATTGTCTCAAGTGTTGGCTGGTGGATGTTTCCGTGAACAAAAACGGGGTTACAACCAGTGGACTCGGGGGTTCAGTTTCTCCAAAGCGACCCTCCAGAACTCGGTAAGACCGGCACGCTTATCGCTATCAAGTTCAAACGAAATGTTTGACTTAAGATAATTTTCGGCATACTCTTCGGAAAACTGATGACAATGTTTCTTTACGGCCTCACCGATATTGTCAGTCCCATAACGGAGAGCCTCGTTGAACTTTTTTATAAACTCTTTTCCGAGCGGCTTATTGGCTGTCCAACAGGCAAACACAAATGGTTTACCGGTAAAGTCAACCCATTCACGGGCAAGATCGTAGGTATAAGCAAATCGCTCTCTTTCGGCGAGAGCCTTATCGCCTATCAGCAGATAACTCAAAGAGGGATCCACCCCCTCGGATTCGTAATCAAATTGCTCGAACTCCGGGTAGATGTGCCAATAATCGCGGCAAAGCACTCTGGTCAGAAGCTGGGATGTGCGGGAATCGCCATCCATCTTGATCAGGCGTATCTCTTTTAGTGGAACATTTGAACAGAGCAGTACACTTGCAACATTGTCTGTGGCACCTATGCAAAAATCAGATATGATATGTGCATCAGGGAGCGAGGGAATTATCGCCACCGGAACAATACCCACATCACTACGGTCAGAAAGCAGATTATCAGCCGACTCTGCAGGAGAGCAAAAATCCATCACAATCTCCTCCATAATCGGAGAACTCTCCAGACCATAGATAAAGGGGATTGTGTTGAGATATTTTATAGCTGAAATCCTGACCATTCTGCAAATTTAGTAAAATTATCTTGTTTTGATTCTGAAAAGCCACATTCCGAAGAAAGTGAGCAGACCGTTAACTATCAATAGAGTGAATCCGAGGTCAAAACCTAAAAATTTCTTACCCAAAGAGTTGATGATCAAGCAAATCACGGGTGCTGCAATTGCAATCCAAGGTACAGCACGGTCATGCACCTTATACTTCGTTAGAATGCCAAAGAAAAATATACCTAACAGAGGACCGTAGGTGTATGATGCAAGTTTATACACAAGATTGATCACAGCATCGTTGCTCACAAGATAGAGCACCACAATAATTAAAAGAAACACGAATCCCACTCCTGCGTGCACCAGTTTACGTATCTTCTCCTTACGTGATTCCGAAAGGTCAGTACGGGTCTTGAATTTCAGAAAATCCACACAGAAAGAGGTCGTTAGCGAAGTCATAGCCGCTCCCGCACTCGGATAGGAGGCGGATACAAGGCCGATAAGGAAAAATATGCCTGCCCCTATACCGAAATACCGGCTTGCAATCAGCGGGAAGAGTTGGTCTGTCTTGGTTATTCCAAGTGTCTCAAAACCACCCAGATGCTGTGCGTAAACGCAAAGAAGGGCACCCATAAGCAAGAAGAAGTAGTTTACCACGACAATGATTATAGATGTGGTATACATATTTTTCTGAGCCGCCTTAATGTCCTTGCAAGCGAGGTTTTTCTGCATCATGGACTGGTCGAGACCTGTCATGGCTATTGTTACAAAAATACCCGATATAAATTGCTTGATAGCATTGGTTCCGTGGCTCCAATCCCAGTCAAACCAAGTGGTGAAAGGACGACCATAGCCTACTGTATCAGGATTGGTATTTGTAGTACCTGCCACGGTAGAAAACAATTCGCTAAAGGTCAGACCCATATTTTTACAGATATAATAAATTGTCAGACCCACAGCAATCAACATGAATGTAGTCTGAAGTACATCAGTCCAGATAATGGTCTTTACACCTCCCTTGAAGGTGTAAAAATAGAGCAGAACCAGAAATATCGCCGTAATAAGTATGAAAACTATCAGAGGTGATGTCGCATCCACCATGCTTCGTGGAATAAATGTAAAGAACACCACAATTACCACGAAAATCCTAACTGCAGCCCCCAATACACGAGAAACCATAAATACAGTGGTGCCTGTCTTATGCGACCTACTTCCAAACCTATCGCCCAGATAGGTATAGATGGAGGTAAGATTCATCTTGTAATAAAGAGGAAGAAGCACTCTCGCTATCACAATGTAGCCCACTACAAAACCGAGCACAAGGGGCATATAGTAAAAATTCTGCACCCAGACATTACCCGGGACCGAAATGAATGTTACACCCGAAATTGAGGCACCTATCATACCATAGGCCACAATGGGCCACGGGGCTTTCCTGTCACCGGAGAAAAATGAACTTGAACCCGCTTTCCTGCCGGTCACCCAGGAGATGACAAACAGCAACAAAGTATATGCGGCAAAGGCTACGAGGAAGAGTACAAAAGGAAATTCGTGTCTCATAATTGTCTAAAATAGTTAAGGTTTGAAAATCTGCCGGGTCTCTATGGAACGCCCTAAAGTCAGTTCGTCTGTATACTCCAGATCGTCTCCAAAACCCACCCCACGGGCAATGGCGGTCACCGTCACCGGTAAGGAGGATATTTGTTTGTATATATAGAAAGAAGTGGTCTCACCCTCCATGCCTGTACTTAGAGCCAGCACCACTTCCTTCACACCATGTTCACGGATTCTCTCCACCAACGGATCAATCGCCAGATCCCCCGGCCCTATGCCGTCCATCGGGGATATGATGCCTCCCAGTATGTGATAAAGGCCATTGTAACAGCCGGTATTCTCGATACTGATGACATCACGGAGTGATTCTACTACGCACACAATGGTCTGATCGCGGCGGTTGTCCGAGCAATAAGGGCAGGTACCGTCATCGGATATCATTCGACACACCGGACAATAACAAATCTGGCTTTTGAGAGATATAAAGGATTCCGAAAAGCGTGCAACATTCTCCATAGGCTGCCTGAGTAGGTGCAATGCCAGCCTGAGAGCGGTTTTTCGACCTATCCCGGGAAGGGAGGCAAACTGCTCTACCGCATCGTCCAGGAGTTTGGATGAATAGTTGCTCTTGTACATTATCCCTATTTTGTTGTAATGTAGGCGTCAACAGCCTTCCTTACAGAGCCGTATTTAAGAAGAAGTGATTGTGCAAATTCGTAGTCATCAATCTTGGCCTCATCCATGATCATCTTTGTTCCGCGGTCCACTAACTTGGCGTTGGAGAGCTGCATATCAATCATCTTGTTGCCTTTCACATGGCCTAAACGAATCATCACGGAAGTGGAAATCATATTGAGGATGAGTTTTTGGGCGGTACCTGCTTTCATTCGGGTACTTCCCGTCACAAACTCAGGCCCCACGACAGCCACTATGGGAATCTCGGCCTCCTCGGATACGGGAGCTCCGGGGTTGCATGTTATGCATGCGGTCAGAAGGCCTCTGCTACGAGCTTCTCGGATAGCTCCGATAACATAGGGAGTGGTACCGGAAGCAGCAATGCCTATCACCACATCATTAATGGTGACTCCATAGGACTGCATATCCTTCCAGCCTCCCTCAAAACTATCTTCTGCCGCTTCTACGGCTATACGGATAGCTTTGTCACCTCCGGCAATAAGTCCGATGAAGAGATCTACCGGTGCCCCATAGGTTGGAGGAATTTCGGATGCATCGAGGATACCGAGACGACCGCTTGTGCCGGCCCCAAGATAAAAGACCCTACCGCCCTTTTTAATCCTTTCCACAATACCCTCGACCAGTTTCTCGATAGTAGGGATGCAAGTTGCGACTGCAGCAGGTACCTTGTGGTCCTCGCGGTTCATATTTTCCAACAATTCTCTTGTTGGCATTTCTTCCAGATTGGCATAGTGTGACGCCTGTTCGGTAACTCTCATCTCTTCTCTTCTATTATTGTTCTTTGTGATACTGAACCAGGCCGTCTATGGGACTCTTTAGCACCTTACCCATCTTCATACCGGCCGAAGTGACTGCCTTTTCAAGCAAATCCTTATAGTAAAATGCAATGGAACCCACGAAATTAATCGGATATTTACGGAATTCGTAGTGAATGATATTTCTCCTGAGGAATTCCTCGAAACTGCTCCTGATCAGGGCTGCCATATGGGGATGATTGCGAAACTCGTAGATGAAAGGCGAGAAAGAAGCCAAAAAGCGGCTGGGAAGCTGCTCACGATAGACTTTCTGCACTATTGCCGGATAGTCCAGGTCGTACCTCTTTACAAATTCCTTTTCAATGGGCTCGGGTAAAAGACCTTTAATGAAATCTGAAACGAGTCTTTTGCCAAGATAGGCGCCCGAAGCCTCGTCACCAAGGATGAAACCTCCTGCGCGAACATTTTTTACAATATCTTCGCCGTCGTAGAAGCAACTGTTGGAGCCTGTACCGAGGATACACGCAATACCGCTACTGTGTCCACAAAGAGCACGGGCTGCCGCCAATACGTCTGAGGCTGTAAAACATTCTGATTCAGGGAAGACAGCTTGGAAACATCTGTTGAGCTTTTCTAAAATAGCACCTCCGACAACTCCTGCCCCATAGAACCATATCTTTTCTACATCTTCTCCTGTAACATCCTTGCCCACAACAGGAAGCAAGTGCTCCTTCAAGATGCCGATGATGCGTTCATCCTCCATAAAGACGGGATTGATGCCTTCGGTGGAAATTGATTTGACCTCACCGCTGTTGAAAATGGCCCTCCAGTCAACCTTGGTAGAGCCGCTGTCTGCTATCAGTTGCATATGTATAACAAAATTTACTGTTGAAACAAAATACAAAAATAACCATAATTATCGAAACTCAAACAAAAAACACCGTTTGACTAATAGATGATTATACCCGCCACAGCTGCAATAATCAAGAGAAGTATCGGATTGAACTTTTTCCGGATTGCAAAGAAACTCACCGCAAATATCACAATACTCACCCAATCCACAAATGTCTCTCTGTTGAGAAACATCAGGGCTGCAGCACCGATCATACCGCTCATCACCGGTCTCATCCATGTAAGAGCGCTTTTGACGATATAGTTGTTGTGAAGCCGGCGATAGAAGATGGTAATTACCGTCATTATAGTCAGAGGCGGCAGACACACTGCAAATGTAGCCAAAAGTGATCCCCAAATGTTCCCTGTAACGGTGTAACCCACATAAGTGGCGCAGTTGATGGCAATCGGACCCGGGGTCATTTGCGAAACCGCCACTATGTCGGCAAGTTCTACTGATGTCAGCCAATTATTGCGTACCACCACTTCATTCTGAATAAGCGAAATCATCGCGTATCCGCCTCCGAAACCGAAAAATCCTATCTTAAGATAGGAAAGAAGGAGTTGAAGATAGATCATGGCTTCACCTCCCTTCTCTTTTTGCCGTAAAGAGCGGCTGAAACACCTACTGCCGCCCCGCCAAGCAGAAACCATATAGGTGAAATGCCGGTCAGCCACACCACTATGGCAATACTAAAGGCGAGGATAATGAAATACCACTTGAGCCCCTTCGTCATATTGATAAAAGGAACCGCTATCATTGCTATGACTGCCGGTCTTACTCCCTTAAAGGCTGCTTCAACAACGGGATTTGTACTGAATCCGCTCAAATAGATAGCAATCAGCAGAATAATGACAAACGGTGAAATGGAGACACCGATGACGGCTATCAGAGAACCCCACCAACCTTTCATCTTGTAGCCCACAAAAACGGCAGTATTGAGTGCGAAAGGTCCCGGAGCCGACTGTGCAAGAGTAAACTGGTTGTAAAAATCCTCTCTGTCAAACCATTTCTTACGGTCAACAACCTCCCTTTCTATCATCGGTATCATGGCGTAGCCGCTACCGAATGTAAAGGTACCCAGTTTAAAGAATGTCCAGAATAACTCCCAAAGCATAGTAGTAACTTAGAATGGGATAAAACTCTTCCTGAGCTCCTCCATCTGCTCCGGGGTAAGTCCGGCCGGTACAAAGCCCATTGCGCGTGCTCTTACATATATCTGTGCCGACTTGTTGAGAATATCAATCATGTCAAATGCCTCAACGGGGTCCTTCCCCACTGCAAGCACACCATGCTTCTCCCAAAGCACCACATCGTGTGAACGCAACTTTTCAAGAGTCTTCTCTGCCAACTTTTGCGAGCCCGGAAGCGCATAAGGCACTATCCCCAGCCCTTTTGGGCAAAAGATATAGGTCTCGGGGATAAGACTGCGCAAGAGAGTGCCCAGCACATCTTTTTCCAGGAATGGCGCGTAGTGGGACATTGCCACGAGTTCCGTGGGATGAGTGTGCATCACTGCCCTGCAGGGAGAGCCGCTTTGCAGGAAATAATTGTGTATCGCGAGATGCGAAGGGAGTTCGGAAGTGGGTCTGACCGGCCTCTCGGCCACAATTACATAGTGGCGTCCATCATCGCAAATGCGTATCACCGCCATATTGGCCATAGGATCGGAGGCGACATCACGCATACGCGTTCCGGTACCGGTAACCAACAGCAAAGCGCCTGCCAAAGCAGGTACATCCACGCCACCATCCAATTCAACCGAAAGCGGGGAAATGCCTTCGAAGAGCTTCTTATACTGTGAAACATTGCAAGAAATATTACCTCCGTTACGCTCCGCCCAACCTTTCTCCCACAAATATCCCGCAGCCTCCGCCATCATACGAACAACACTGTTAAAATTCTTTTTCATGATATACAAGATTTTAGTCGTGTAAAGATAAGAAAAATCTACTTGTAAAATGAGGTGGTTTTGGTAAATTTATAGGCCGAATAGCCTATAACGGAAGAATATCGGTCAAAAACCCTATAATTAATAATTATCGGCTAATAACCCGATAATCGCAAAATATAGATTACTTAGCCTATAATGGACAAATATTAAGTCAGAGATCGGATGCATATATACTCTTGTGATTATCCTCACTCCACATAATCAAACTACGGGCTCGAAGTGACAGCATCCATTTACAGCCACAACAGAATCTCCGTGTCAAATTGTCGCAGCAAAATAATGGCATAGTTTTTATGGTTCTAATTTAGAATTACTCTATTGTAGAATTAAAAACTTTTGATAAATTTGCATAAATAAGATTATGATTGCAGTAGATAGAAATAAATGTCCTCACGATCATCGTTGCCCGTTGATGGACATATGCCCTGAAGGGGCCATTTCTCAGGGTGCCGACGGATATCCGATCATAGATTATAGCTTGTGCATAGAGTGTGGAATTTGCATAAAGAGATGTCCGTTGAGAGCAATTAAACAATTGAACTAAGTAAGGTTGATTTTTTTAACTTTTGATATCTATATTTTAATAACTTTATAAAACTATTATTATGGCTGCAAAATTTTTTAAATGTACTATTTGTGGTAATGTTGTAGGCAAAGTTGTAGACTCGGGAGTTCCAGTATTTTGCTGCGGTAAGCCGATGGAACAGCTTATTGCCCATACTGAGGATGCCGGTGGTGAGAAACACGTACCCGTAGTAACCAAGTTGGATGATTGTACAATCAAGGTGGAGGTAGGTAGTGTACCCCACCCTATGCTACCTGAGCATCACATTGCCTTTATCTATTTAGAAACCGAAGATGGCGGAGCCCGTGTCGGCCTGCCCCACGACGGCAAACCCGAAGCTGAGTTCTGCACTTGCTCAGGAAAACCTGTTGCTGTTTATGAGTATTGCAACCTGCACGGTCTCTGGAAAAAAGAGCTGTAGGATAATCAAATCTTCAACCTTAACCCTATTTTTCCCAAAATCCAGGTCAAAAAGAGGCATAGCAGCGAAAAGCAGATGCAACTGATGATACCCATTATTCCCTCATTCATCCACGCAGGAGTTGAAAAACCGAAGATAGTCATAAAGCTATAGAGCAGATGAGGCATCAGGTAACAAGTGAGGGTAGCGGTACCGGCAGGCTTCAGGAAGCTGAGCCATCCTGCCTTCCTTATCGAGACGAGCCAACTGAGAATAGCGTACATACCCACTGCAATGGCCGAGGAGACGAGCACCCAAGGGAGAGTGCCGCTTATCTTATCTATAATCCACAATTGGCGGGTGAGCCAGGTCCCTAACAATAGCACTACGATAGCACCTAGCACAGCCAGGGCCTTGGTGGAGCTCTTCATCCGGTCCATCTTCATAGAGATCACCGAGAGCATCACTCCGCCCATAGTCAAGAGTTGCGTGTGACCGTTGCCCACGTGCAGCGCCTCGGTAAAGTCGCTCAGGAAATTGCGCTTTGGCAAACCGAATAGCAGTCCGCTCTCTAATGTAGATATCCCCTCGCGAAGAGGTGTAAGAAGAATATTGACCAGCAGAAGGACAACCCAGACTCCCACTATATATTTCAAGCGTGCCCGTGTGAACAGATAGGTCAGCGCGCAGAAAAGATAACTCCATCCTATCAACCCCAGAATACCCCACCAGCGTGCGCTCAGGTAGCCGCCCGCGGGGTCTTTAAAGATAAGTGCGAGAAATAACAGCAATGCTACGCCGGCAACCTGAAGCACTTTGTATGACTTGTAGTTCCAAATGAGGAAGAATGCCACTAGCAAAAAGAGTTTGTAAACGGTATTGGGCATCAGCGCGTCAGGAGACATTCCACTCTCAGTATTCACCAGGAAGACGCCCATTACTATCAATGCAAGAGATCGGGTAAGTATGTGCTTCAGAGTGCTCCTAGTGCCTTTCCCCTTTGCATACCGTCCCTCAAGTGCATAAGGAATGGACATTCCTACCACAAAAAGGAAACAGGGAAAAACTATATCAGAAAGGCCGAGAAAGTCCTCACCTACCGCCGCATGTCCCATCCAACGAGGATATGAAGAGATGCGCCAGAGGTCGTTTACAAAGACCATCAACACCATAACCATTGCCCTAAAAAGATCTATGGCATGATTGCGTCGTGAGAAATATTGTTGTTCCATAATAAATTTGCCACAATTATCTCTTCAAAGATACAAAAAAGAAGCCGGCTAAAAAATTTAGCCGGCCCAAGAAGTAGCCCCAACGAGATTCGAACTCGTGTTTCAACCTTGAGAGAGTTGCGACCTAACCAACTAGTCGATAGGGCCATTTGATACGGACTGCAAAGATAGTTTTATTTTTGAAAATACCAATAATTCCTCTCTCTTTTAATGAATATAGGGGCAACCTAATGGCTGCCCCTATAAAATATCACATATTTTTGATTGTCCGGTTCTCAACCGCCAAAATCGTCATAAAGGATAGACTCAGGTTCTACGCCCAAACTGTCAAGAAGACCATTCACTGACTGTACCATCATTGGAGGACCACACATGAAGTAGAGAATATCCTCGGGGGCTTCGTGATCCTTGAGATAGGTCTCATAGAGCACAGAGTGGACAAATCCCGGGACATAAGAGACCCCTGCCGCATCTGCCTCAGGATCAGGACGGTCAAGGGCAAGATGGAACTTGAAGTTGGGGAATTCTTTTTCAAGGGCCTTGTAGTCCTCAAGATAGAAAGCTTCTTTCAGGCTACGGGCACCGTAGAAGAAGTTGACCTTACGAGTAGTCTTCTCAGTCTTGAACAGATGCATTATGTGACTGCGCATTGGAGCCATACCTGCACCACCTCCGATAAATAGAAACTCCTGTTCAGCCGGAGCATCATCAGGAACGAAGAACTCTCCGTATGGCCCTGAGATCATCACCTTGTCGCCCGGTTTGAGTGAGAAAATATAGGAAGAGCAGACGCCAGGATTTACATTTTCAAACTTACCGGTTTCGCGGTTGATCGGAGGAGTGGCAATACGCACATTGAGTTTGATGATATTGCCCTCTGCAGGATAAGTGGCCATTGAGTAGGCTCTTAAACTCTCCTCCTTGTTGACCATCTTGAGGTCAAACATTCCCATCTTTTCCCAATCCTCGCGATACCTTTGATCTATTTCAAAATCACTATAGTTAATCGTCATATCGGGCACATCCACCTGAATGTAACCGCCGGAACGGAAGTTGAGATCCTCCCCTTCGGGAAGCTTGACACAGAATTCCTTGATAAAGGTAGCCACGTTGTCGTTTGAAACAACCTCGCACTCCCACTTCTTGACGCTGAGTGTGGATTCAGGCACTATAATCTTCAGGTTATCCTTTACCTTAACCTGACAACCGAGACGCCAGTGGTTCAATATCTGTTTGCGGGTAAAAAAGCCAACCTCAGTAGGGAGAATGGCACCGCCCCCTTCCAGCACCTGGCATTTACACTCTCCACAGGTACCCTTCGCTCCGCAGGCAGAGGGGAGAAAAATCTTCTCGTTGGCAAGAGTTGCCAGGAGAGAATCGCCCTGAGGAACGGCAATCTCCTTACTGCCGTTATTGATATCTATAATGACTTTGCCCGAAGGGGTAAGCTTTGCCTTAACATATAGTAATATAATTACAAGCGGCAAGATAAGAGCCAGAGCGGCAATAACGGTAATAATAAATACGTTTACATCCATACTTACTTCCTCCTACAATTTGATGCCCATGAAACTCATAAAAGCGATACCCATGAGACCGGTAATAATGAATGATATACCAAGACCCTTGAGGGGTTTCGGAACATTGGAATAAGCAAGTTTCTCCCTTATGGCTGCTATTGCCACTATAGCGATAAACCAACCGAATCCCGAACCTAGACCGAAAGAGAAGGCTTCACCCACATTTGCAAAGCCTCGCTCCTGCATAAAGAGCGAACCTCCTAAGATTGCACAGTTTACAGCAATCAGAGGAAGGAAAATACCCAATGAAGAGTAAAGTGCAGGGCTGAATTTTTCTACAACCATCTCCACGATCTGCACAATTGAGGCGATAACCGCAATAAATACTATATAACTGAGGAAACTCAGATCTATTGATGCATAATCAGGATTGATCCAGGTAAGAGCACCCGGTTCGAGCAGATACTTATTTAACCAATAGTTGATCGGAAGGGTTACAACAAGCACAAACAGCACCGCAATTCCAAGGCCGGTAGCTGTCTTCACGCTCTTTGAAACGGCAAGGTAAGAACACATTCCAAGGAAGAATGCGAACACCATATTGTCGACAAAAACCGACTTTACAAATAAATTAATGTATTCCATAATATTCCTCCTCTATTATTTTTCTTCCTGTAATTCTTTCTGAATCGCTCTCTGTATCCATATAATACCACCCACAATGATTAGCGCCATCGGAGGTAGGATTACAAGACCGTTGTTCTCATAGAAACCTCCGTTAGCCATATACCAGCTCTGAGGGATAATCTGGAAACCAAACAGGGTGCCGGAGCCGAAAAGTTCACGTATGAATGCAATGATAATGAGAACCATACCGTAACCCATACCATTGGCAAGACCATCGACAAGTGAAGGAAATGGCTTGTTGCCAAGTGCAAAGGCTTCAATTCTTCCCATGATGATACAGTTGGTGATGATCAGACCAATATAAACAGAAAGCTGTTTACTCACATCGTATGCATAAGCCTTCAGGAACTCATCAACCAGAATCACAAACATCGCCACAATTACGAGCTGCACTATAATTCTTACACGATTTGGGATAGAATTACGTATTGAGGATACCAGCATACTGGAGAAGCCGGTAACGACCGTCACTGAGAGTGCCATCACAAAGGCACCCTTCAACTGGACTGTAACCGCAAGAGCAGAACAGATACCAAGCACCAGTACGGTGATCGGATTTGCCTTGAAAAAAGGATTTTTAAATATACTCTTATCCATAGTACCTCCTATTTGGTTTGATGTTCATGACCGTTCTGATTCCGGTTCCCCGTTTCGCCACTGCAATTTTCATCATTACATGACTCTTCCTCTCCACAGCACTCCTCAGAACCGATTGCAGCGCGTTTGATATTGAAGTAGGCTTGATATTCGTCAAGCCACATTGCGATGGCCAGCTCAAGAGACTGGCTGGTAATGGTACCGCCTGAAATGGCGTCAACTCCATTGGGATTATCTGCCTGCCCACCGCCCTTTACTATCGAAATAGATTTAAATTCACCCTCCTTGGAGAGTTTTTTGCCCACGAACTGGTTATAGAAAGGTGCATGTGCAATCTCTGCACCCAGGCCGGGGGTTTCTCCCTTATGGTCGAATACTGCTCCGTAAATGGTCTCAAAGTCATCCTCTACTGCAATATAGCCCCATATCGGACCCCAAAGACCGGCCCCATAGCAGGGAAAGATATTTAGTACCTTCTCACCGATTGTACAGACGAACACCGGAAGTTGCAATTGCTCACGGAATGCCCGGGCAGTCTCCGGAGTTTTGGCTGAAGCAATCTGTTTAATTATATTGTACTGTGCCTGAAGGTCGATTTCAAATGCCTCTCCCTCGATAACCTTACCCTCATAGTTGAGCACAAAGTCATTGGTCATATGCTCCGAATAGAGAACTTTGATATATTCACTCTTGTTCTTCCGTGCAGATACGTCCTCACCAAGTCTTGCAGCACGTAGAAGAGATTGCATTTTCTCCAGTGCTATATTTTCTTGCTGTTTCGGCTTGAGTGCCGTCGATGCAAAGGCAAGAACACCTGCCACTAACACCACCAGTATAGTGGTATAGAAGATCGTGTAGACATTGCTGTTGGTATTCAGTTTCATAATCTATACTGTTTTTGCCCTTTTTAATCTGCGTTTTATATTCCTGCCGACCACAATATGGTCGATCAGAGGTGCGAAGGTATTCATCAGGAGGATAGCGAGCATCATTCCCTCAGGATAACCGGGGTTGAAGAGTCTGATGATCACTGCAAGTACTCCGATTAAAAAACCGTAGATCCATTTGCCGAACTCCGTTTGTGCCGAAGTGACGGGATCTGTTGCCATAAATACCGCACCGAATGCGAAACCTCCCATAATCAGGTGGTACCAGGCGGGAATAGCCATCGCGCAATCATAGGATGGTGCGGCGAGATTGGCGATAAAGCCCATTACAAGACCACCGACAACCGTTGAGAGCATTATCTTCCAGCTGCCGATCCCTGTGTAGATCAGGAATGCGGCACCCAGAAGGATAGCCAACGTGGAGGTTTCACCTACCGAACCGGGGATGAAACCGAAGAACATATCGCTTACCGAATAGTGAAGTGAAGAAAGACCCTCTGAAGTCTGTGCAAGCGGGGTAGCACCGGAAAATCCATCTACACCTGCAACCCATACTTTGTCACCTGACATATGGCTGGGATATGCAAAAAATAGAAATGCCCTGGCCACCAGAGCCGGATTCCAGATATTCATACCTGTACCGCCGAAAATCTCCTTGCCGATAATTACGGCAAATGCCACTGCGAGAGCAAGCATCCATAAGGGAGTGGTGATGGGCACTATAAGCGGAATAATCATTCCGGTAACAAGGTAACCCTCATTAACTTCGTGGCCTCTGAGTTGCGCCGAAGCAAATTCGATACCCAGACCTACAATGTAGGAAACCAGATAGAGAGGGAGAATTTTAAGAAATCCGAACCATACCATCTCCCAAAACTCCATGCCTGCATTGGAAGCCAGGTCGTGCTGGTAGCCGATGTTGTAGATGCCGAAAAGCAGAGTAGGTACAAGTGCAATCATGACCGCTGTCATGACGCGCTTGAGGTCCACACTGTCCCTCACATGCACTCCGCTTCTCGTTACCCTGTTGGGGACGAAGAGAAAACTCTCAAAGGCCTCGAAAGTCGAGTAAAGGAAAGAGAGTTTGCCTCCTTTTTCGAAGGCAGGTTTAATCTTGTCTGTCAATTTTCTGAGTTTGCTCATGCTATACCTCCTTTTATGACATCTCTTTAATCATAAGGTCAATACCCTCGGAAACTATGGACTGAATCTCGATTTTGGAAGGACAAACAAACTCACAAAGAGCCACATCCTCTTCGATTATCTCGTAAATGCCGAGGTTTTCCATCTTCTCTATATCACCTGCCAGGATGGCTTTGAAGAGATAGACAGGATATATATCCATAGGAAGTACCTTGCCATAGACATCAGAGAGCACGAAAGCCCTCTCTCCGCCATTGGTGTTGGTATCCATATTGTATTTCTTCTGCGGCAACAGCCGGGAGAAGTAAGTACGCGAGAAGCTGAACTTCTTCAAACGGAAAGGTTTTATCCAGCCAAACATCTCGTAGTAGTTGCCTTCGGGAAGCACCGTCACAAGATTGTCGAAGAAACCGAGGAAACCTTCTCTGCCTACGGCTTTGCCTGAAAGCAAATCACCGCTGATAATGCGGATGTCGCCGTGGGCGAAATTGAAAAGGTCTGAAATCTGCTCCATGGAAACGCCTGCACAGCACTTCACGTATGAAGGATTTACTGCTTCCGGACCTGCAACTGCTATGGTGCGGCTCATGTCATAAACCCCTTTGCGGAATAATTTTCCGATAGCTGCGACCAAAAAAAGATCCACCGTCCAGAGAGTCTCGCCCTTGGAAATAGGGCTGATATGACTGATCTGTACTCCAACGTTGCCTGCCGGATGCGGACCTTTGAAGTAGTGATAAATGACACCTTCAAACTTGTTAAAACTGCCGGCCTCAGCATTGCTTGCGTCAAGAGAGAGATGAACACCACCTTCCGTAAGTTTGTCCAAAACCGTGAGACCTGCCTGAATAGCATCAAATTCACCCTCGAGTACATAATCAAGCTCGGCTGCAAGGGGTGCAGTGACCATTGCCGAAATGAAGATGGCTTTGGGAGTCACAGAGGGGTCGGCAATAGTGCCGTAAGGTCTCTGTTTGATGCAAGGCCAAAGACCGCTCTCAAGGAGGGTCTTGATGATACTTTCCCTGTCAATGAAAAAACCTGTCGGTACATCAAACTTCACTGCCGATCCGGAGTTGTCGGATTTGATCCTTACCTCAAGCAGTTTACGTTTGTCTCCACGGACAATTGCGTCAACCGTGCCGCTTACCGGAGATGTAAAAAGAATGTCGGGATTCTTCTTGTCAGCAAAGACCGGTGAACCTGCCTTAACGACGTCACCCTCCTTAACCAGCATTTTCGGGGTAAGATTCCGAAAATCAGTGGGCTTGAGGGCGACAATATCAGGAACAACTGTCATGGATATTTTGCGAAGGGCTGCCCCTTTTACAGGCAAATCCAACCCCTTCTTCAATCTGATTTGTTCTGACATTATTTAGTTTAGATTATTGATTTAACACTTAAGTATTTACGCGTTTGGCCGCAAAGATATGTATAAAAAACGATATTATATCCTTTGAAATACAATTTCTCAAGCTTATTTTTGCACAATCATCGGTTAATTATGAAAGGGCAGACAGAACAAATTTTTAAAGAGTTGAATCCGGCACAAAGGAAGGCCGTAAGCAATATAGAGGGACCTTCACTTATTGTTGCAGGCGCAGGATCCGGTAAGACCAGAGTGCTTACCTGCAGGATAGCGAATATCCTGGCTCATGGACACAATCCTTATCGGGTGCTCGCATTGACATTCACCAAAAAGGCCGCCGGCGAAATGAAGGAAAGAATAGCATTGATTGTGGGCGAAAGAAGCGCCGGAAGACTCTGGATGGGAACCTTTCACGCAATATTCATAAGATTTCTCAGGGAATATCATCAGGAACTCGGTTATCCGCGCGAATTCACCATATACGACAAGAATGACTCTAAAAATGCCATAAAACAGTGCATTAAAGAACTTCAACTCGATGACAAAATTTATAAGCCAGGGCAGATCCAATCCAGGATTTCTCTTGCCAAAAACAACCTCATAACGGTCAGCGGCTATTATGCAGATGCAGCCCTTATGGAAGCCGATGCCCTCTCTAGAAGAAGCCGTATCGCCGAGATATACGAACTTTACGTCAATAAGTGCAAAACTGCGGGGGCAATGGATTTTGACGATATTCTCCTCAATACCAACATCCTGCTGAAAAATTTCCCCGAAGCGAGAGATGCGATCTCCGCGAAATTCGACTACATACTGGTTGACGAATATCAGGATACCAACCATGCGCAATACATCATACTTAAAAAACTCGCGGAACCCCACGGAAATATCTGCGTGGTAGGAGATGATTCTCAGAGTATCTACGGATTCCGAGGAGCGAGAATAGAAAACATTCTCAAGTTCAAAAAAGACTACCCCGATGCAGCGGAGTACAAACTCGAACAGAACTACCGTTCCACAAAGATCATAGTCAGGGCGGCCAACAGCGTGATAGACAATAACAGCAACCGCCTTAGAAAAGAGTGCTTCTCGGAAGGAGAGGTAGGGGAAAAAATCGGTGTCATCAAGGCATTCACCGAGCAGGAAGAGGCTTACCTCACCGCATCCTCCATCATCAGCCGCATTTTTACCGATAAGGCGCAATACAGCGACTTTGCCATCCTTTATCGCACAAATGCCCAATCCAGGGCACTGGAGGAAGCTCTTCGCAAGAGAAACCTCCCTTACCGCATCTATTCCGGCCAATCCTTTTACGATCGCGCTGAGGTGAAGGATATGATGGCCTACTTTCGTTTGACGGTAAACAGGCGTGACGACGAGGCTTTCCGCAGAATAATCAACGTTCCCGCACGCGGAATTGGAAACACCTCTCTCGCCCGCTTAGCGGCTGCTGCCTTAGAAGCCGGCTCTTCACTTTACGAAGCCATATTTCTCCCTCCGGAAAAGCTTCTCGAAGTGGGACTCAAACCGGCAGCGGTAAATAAATTCCTAAACTTCGCGACTCTGATAGAGCCCATCCACCAGGAGTGGAGTACCACAGACGCCTTCACCATAGCACAGCGTATCGGCAATGATTCCGGCTACCTGGCTTCACTCAAAAACGACAATTCCCCCGAGGGAGTCTCCAGATTTGAAAATATTGAGGAGCTTTTCAACAGCATAAAGAGTTTCGTGGAGGAAGAGAGAGAGACAAGAGCAATGGAGAGCGACTTACCGGAAGGGGAGATAATCATCACTCTGAACGACTATATCGAAAATATCTCGTTGATGTCAGAGATCGATCGTGAGGATGAGGAGATGGAGGAGTCGGAGGTTGTAAACAAGATTACCTTAATGACGGTGCACTCATCCAAGGGACTGGAGTTTCCTTATGTCTATATAGCGGGTATGGAGGAGAACCTCTTCCCTACTGCGGGTCTGATTGGTGGTGACGTCGACATTGAAGAGGAGCGTCGGCTCTTCTATGTAGCTCTGACCAGGGCTCAAAAGTGCGCCACGATCAGTTTTGCACGAAATAGGATGCACTGGGGCAATCAGGTGAGCAATAAGGTCAGCCGCTTCGTCAGGGAAATCGACAGCAGATGTCTCGAAATGCCGATTGATGAGCAGCCGCGCACCCTATACACCAGAGAAGACTTCGTCACTGTTTCAGGTAAAGAGGGAGGCAGGAGTGGAAGCGAACAGAGCACTTCTTCCAGCCTTCGTAGATACGAGATATCCAAGTCTTTCACCCGTGAAAGTAAACATACACCTTCTGCAGGATTCCAGCCCTCGGCCATATATGATCTGGAAGTCGGACAGCGGGTTGAGCACGCAATTTTCGGCTTCGGCACCATCATTTCCCTTGACGGTAATGATGCTAATGCCAAAGCGATTGTAAAGTTTGATGACTCCGGAGAGAAAACTCTTCTGCTTAAATTTGCGAAACTTCGAATAGTCTGATTTTTTCTGAAATTCGTCAAACATTGAATATTTTTTTTACGTTTGGCACACACATTGCATATTATTATTTTGAAGTTTTTCATAGTTTAAGTTTAGGTTAAGTAATGCGGCTTGTTTCCAATCTGACGGAAATGAGCCGCATGAATTTTACACAGACCCTCTCACTATTCTGACATTTTTTTCTTATTTTTGAAATTCAGACAGACAATCTTTTTATTATGAATTTTAAAATGGCCATCAGGCGGAGTCTGGTTGCTTCAATACTCGCAATTGCCGCATCTTTAACCCTTACCGCGCAGCCAAAAGGCCTCTTTTCCATAGTCACATGCCCGGCAGAAAACACCTCAAAGGCTATGAATATCAGTTGGGGAGCAGATACCACAATCACAGAATGTATCATAGAGTATACTCTCGCACGAGATACACAGTGGGAAGAATCCCGCACAATGAAGGGCACAAGTCATTTATGTACGGTGTTTGACAAGGTCTATTCCAAAAAAGCTGATGGTACCGACTTTTATGAAGATGCGGTTTTCCTCAAGTATGAAGCAGCCCTCAAAGACCTGAAGCCCCGTCGTGAATACCAATATCGCATTGTCAGCGCCAGCTGCACCAGCGACGTTTATAAATTCAGAACCTCCGGCCGTAACCGCTGGAGTGCCTGCATCATTTCGGACTATCATGTCTATCCTCCGCTTCGCGAGCGTCTGGACAATGCAATGGCAATGATGAATAAGGTGCAGGAATATGACCCCGGATTTGACTGGGTACTACACTTGGGTGACATAATCGCCTGGGGTGGCAGTTATTCCTTCTGGCAGGAGATGTATGAAGAGGAGCATTTTAAGAATTATATGTGGGCAGGCGTAAATGGCAACCATGACAATATGTCACGCGGCTATATCAAGAACACCAACGAATATTTCAAAGAGGCCAATTTCTATCCCCGCAACGGCTACAAAGGAGAAGAGGGTGTCTGCTACTGGTTTTACTGGGGTGATGCTCTCTTTATAATGCTCAATAATGAAAGTATGAAAGATGAAGAAGGTTTGAGAGCTGCTCAGGAATGGGTTAAAGATGTTGTAAAAAATAATCCTGCAAGATACCGGGTGGTTTGTGAACATTACCAGTGGTTCTTCGGTGACAGTGGCAAAACATCGCAATACGGCAGATGGAGCGATCTGTTTGACGAACTTGGCATAGACCTGGCTCTGGCAGGCAATAACCATATCTATGTGCGCACCAATGCCATTTATCAGGGGAAAGAGAGAGATGGCAGAAAAGGCACTGTCTATATCCAGGCTCCCTCCTCGGACAATGAGCGCGGCGTTCCCACTCCCAATCCGCTGACGGAAAATTTGGACAAAATCCGTTTCCGCTGGAGCGAGGGTGAGAAAACCGTCGGAGCCATCCACCTCGATGTAAACAAAAAGAGGATGATGCTTACCCTTCTCGACCGCTACGGCAACATTCTCGACAAAGCGGAAGTAAAATCAAAAAAATAACAAAGGCACTTGCCTGAATCGTTTTTAAAAACCAACACAATGAAGAAAAGAACAAAGCGCATTATAACAATAGTAGTCGCTGTAATAATTGCTATCCCCATCATCTTTTTAGGACTATTATACTTCTATCAGGAAAAATTATTTTTCCATCCTGCTAAGTTGGAATCAAATTATGTCTTTGAGTTCGATCAAAATTTTGAAGAAATCACTATTCTATCCGATGATGGAGCTGCATTAAATGGTATTTTGTTCAAAGCAGATACCACAAAAGGATTGGTTTTCTACTTGCACGGGAATGCGGGTTCGTTACGTTCTTGTGAAAAAATGGCACAACTATGTACTAGCTTAAACTACGATATCTTCGTTCTGGATTATAGAGGATTTGGCAAAAGCGAGGGAAAAATAAAAAGTGAAAAACAACTCTATTCCGACATTCACATTGCTTACGATGAACTTAAAAAAAGGTATGATGAAAATGAAATTGTAATAGCAGGTTACTCAATCGGAACGGGATTAGCTTCGGAACTTGCCTCAAAAAATAATCCGAAACTGCTTATTTTAATAGCTCCTTATTACAGTTTTGAGGATTTGGTGTGCAATAGTTACTCTTTTCCGGCCTTCCTTTTAAGGTATAAAATGCCAACAAACGAATATCTGAAAAATGTCAGGGCTCCTGTGATCATTTTCCACGGAATGGAAGATAAAATAATCAACTACGACTCCTCTCTCAAATTAGAGGCTGAATTCAAGGAAGGCGACACACTTGTCACATTGGAAGATCAGGGACATATCAAGATAACATCCAACGAAAAATATAAAGCCGAAATAGCTAGAATCTTAGAATAAGGAGTGGCCAAAGTGTCCCTTTTTCTATTTCATTCTTATCCTGCGAGAAAGAGGATGGAGATTATTGGAGCGGCGGCCGAGATTTTTGACAAAGCCCAAAGGTGCGCCTTTAAAAGAGACCAAAAGATAGCCCTGAGGAACTTCAGTACCAAATGCGATATTGTCTCTGGAGAGAAATTTAAGGGCATCCTCCGGAGAGAGTTCCACTATAGGAAAAGCCTTTTTATTCAAAATCATGGAAAGCGCCAGATCGGCCTCCGGAATCATGTCACGCCCTTTCTGCATGGCAACGGCCACTCCGGAACGAATCACTCTGAGGGAAGACTCCAGTATCCTGATATCTGCTGCAAGAGCAGTCGGAAACGCCCTCCACAAATCTCCTTTTTGAGAAAATGTAAATTGTCCGTTAACCTGTGATATATAAGAGGCACAGGCCGGCACCTGATTCTTTTTATTTTCCGAAGTCCCGGCAGATGGAGAATAGTCACCGGTTTTACGCAACAAGGCTATGAAAAATCCCTCCCCTCTCTCTTCTCCGGGGAGGAACCGGCGTTGCTCAATGAGTTCGGCACCAAGCTCCGATACTATCCAAGCCACATTTTCATCATTTTCGAGAGTATTGAACGTACAGGTGGAATAGATGAAAAAACCGCCCTCACGAAGAGCAGGCCAGATATCCGAAACTATTCTTTTCTGCCTGGAGGCACAGAGACGGACATTATCCACAGACCACTCATGCACAGCATCAGCATCTTTACGGAACATTCCCTCTCCCGAACAGGGAGCATCCACCACGACAATATCAAAAAACGCATCCAGAGAGGAAAAATCCGCAGGATCATTGTTTGAAACCACGACATTCGGATATCCCCATTTTGCCACATTCTCAGCCAGGATTGAAGCCCTGCTGCGAATCACTTCATTTGAAAGCAAAATATCGTTGGGCCCGATAATCGAGAGAATATGGGTACTCTTGCCTCCGGGGGCTGCACACAGATCGAGAATGCGAAGTCCCGGCCTACCGGCCAACAACTGCGCTATTGCCCGTTCCAGCAGCACACCGGCGTACATTGAAGAAGCCTCCTGAACATAATAATATCCGGCGTGAAACAGGGGATCCAATGTAAATGATGGTCTGTTTTTGAGATATAATCCTTCAGGACACCACGGCACAACACCGTCAACATTGTCGGAAAAATGCTCTGCAAGCTTTTCAGAACTTATTTTTGCGGGATTTGCACGAACTGAGAGTGATGGCTCTCCGGAAAGAGCGGAGATGAGACGACGGGCGCGTTCCTCTCCGAAATGTGTTTCGAGACTATGGATAAAATCAACGGGGAACATCGAAAGAGGAGAATCCCTCCGGCATTTCACCGCTTGCAGCTTTTGCTATGCCGTCTGTAAGTTTGTCAACAAGATCCCGGAGCCTGCTTCCGATAAACATTTTCATCATAGTGTTGAGCTCTGCACGGAGCTCAATATGGAAGTAAGTGCGATTGTCATCCATGGGATCCATTATCATAGAGAAAAGAAAAGGGAATGGAGCCTGCCCATCCTGCTCGAAATCTATTCTCGAAAAAGGAGTCCTTCGGTGGACCCTCATTCCTATGTCAAAACCCTGCACCTTTGCCGAAATACTATCGGCATCGGCAGTCACCATCTCCTTTTTGTCTTCCGGAATGGCAGCCACAAAGTTGCGTAGATCGGAAAAAGCAGTATAGATCGAATAGGACGGCCTATCGATTATTACTGTTTTGCCACAAATTTCTTCCATAATACTATCTACCCCAGGTATCGGGCTTGAATCTCCACTCAGCAAGCACCTCAAGATCTTCCTTCTTGATGTAACCCGATGCAACCGCCTCTTCGAGGAGTGCATCATAATTGGAGAGGGTATGCAATATCACATTAGCATCCTCAAATGCCTCGCGCGTCCGGTGGAAATTATATGAGAATATGGCTACAATGCCCTCGACAAAGCCACCCTCTTTTGCAATGCACTCCGCGGCTGAAAGCGAACTCGTACCGGTGGAGATAAGGTCCTCAACGACAACCACATTGGCGCCTTTGGGAAGGTCTCCCTCGATGCGGGCTCCGGTACCGTGGTCCTTGGCCTTGGGTCTGATATAGATGAAGGGCAATCCTAAAGCATGCGCTACCAGAGCGCCGTATGCAATGGCACCCGTTGCCACGCCGGCAATAATATCCACATCACTGAAATGCTCTTTAATGACCTCTACCAAATATCCGCATATCTCTGTACGTCTTTCCGGATAGGAGAGAATCTTGCGATTGTCACAATAAATGGGTGATTTCCAACCTGATGCCCAAGTAAAAGGCTCATCGGGCCTCAACTGTACCGCCTTAATTTCGAGTAGGTGGCGGGCAACTATTTTTTCAATATTTTCAATCATAATCTATTTTGGATTATCTTTGCAAAGGTAATAATATTATTCGTTAAAACGATGTATCGTATCCATTTTGAAAGCCGTAATATTACAGTATGCTCATCGATCTCTGATGCTGAGGAAGATGCCTGTGCTCTTGTGCTCAGTGTCGGAGAAAAAGCGCAGCTTGAAGATATACCTCTGATGTTTGAGAAATCGCCGCTTATACCCTCTCTCTACATACCCACCTCCGACAGAGAACGCGTTTGCAGTGAACTATGCGCGAAGTACCGTGTTGTCGAGGCGGCAGGAGGGGTGGTACGCGACAGTTCGGGACGAATACTGATGATATTTCGCGGAGGCAAATGGGACCTTCCAAAGGGGAAATTGGAACCCGGAGAGAGCCGTCAGGAGTGTGCTCTGCGCGAAGTAGCCGAGGAGACCGGCATCCATCAACTTACCATCGGCAATCTTATATGCGTGACTCACCACACCTATACCAGAGGAGGAGAGCGTCTGCTCAAACACACCTGGTGGTATGATATGAAATACGAAGGCATCTTATCCCCTTCCCCCGTACCCCAGACCGAAGAAGATATTTCAGCGGCCGAATGGGTAGCCGTGCAGGATATCCCTGCCAAATTATCGAGCAGTTATACCTCCATCAGAGAGGTATTCCGTCAGGCGGGAATTATCTGAGATCGGTGATTATTACATCTTCGGGCAAAGAATCCATCTCCAGAATGAAATGAGACTCTTCCCAGGGGGTATCTCGACGTGATATCGAATTCACCAGTACGGTATATACATATCCGTTAACTCCAATATGCACTATCTTGAAACTGCTATCCTTCTTTTGCTCGATACTGGTGGATGCGAGCAACGATAAGGGATTCTCCAGAGGGTCTGAAGAGGAGTAATCGGCACTGCATATTACCAGTTCCTCACTCTTGGGGCTATAAAGCCATCTGGTGATACCGTCGGATATGATGGTGAGCATATCGCTGGTAAGGCGATAACTCATCTTCTGAATATCGAGAGTACCCTGCTGCTCCATCAGCAGGCAACCGTCAGGAGAGTTGGCGGTCAATTCATACTGAAGCGACACACTGCCCATTTGAGAAATTTTATCCATGAGCAGACTGCTTCCCTGCCCCCACATGGCGCAGGAAATAAATAGAAGCGATAATGAAAGAATGATTCGTCTCATACCTCTATCCAATACAAACATCGTGCTAAATTCGGTCAAGAGTCTCGAGAATAATATCCAGAGTGGCAAGATCCGACACCAGAACATCTCTGGCCTTGCTGCCGCCGAACGGTCCGACTATACCCGCAGCCTCGAGTTGGTCAATGATGCGTCCTGCACGGGCATATCCTATCTCGAGCTTACGCTGGATGAGTGAGGTGGAGCCTTGCTGAGACATCACAACTATCTTTGCGGCATCCTCAAACAGGGCATCGCGATTTTTGAGGTTAACCCCATAGTCGTTTGCTGAGGAAGAATCCTCCTCGTCCGATACTTCGGGGAGATAGAATTCGTGATCATATCCATCCTGAGAACTGATCTCTCTTGTAACGGCAAGTATCTCGTGAGCATCTATAAAGGCACACTGTACGCGAACGATATCCTCACCCGGATACATCACCAGCATATCTCCTCTGCCGATGAGGCGGTTGGCTCCGGTTGTATCGAGAATGGTCCTCGAGTCGATGGATGCATTGACCTTATAGGCTATCCTCGAGTTGAAATTGGCTTTGATGGTACCGGTAATGATATCCGTAGTGGGCCTTTGGGTGGCAATCACCAGGTGAATACCCACCGCCCTAGCCTGCTGTGCAAGACGTGCAATGGGCTCTTCAATCTCTTTGCCAGCTGTAACGAGCAGGTCGGCAAACTCATCTATCACAACCACGATATAGGGCAAGAATTTATGTCCTTTTTGCGGGTTGAGACGTCGGTTGAGAAACTTTTTATTGTAATCCCTGATATGGCGTAAATCTGCCATTTTGAGCAGATCATAACGATCTTCCATCTCAATGCAGAGCGACTTGAGAGTGTTTACCACCTTGCGTGTATCCGTTATTATGGCCTCCGATTCGTCGGAAATCTTGGCCAGGAAATGTTTGTCGAGTTTGGAGTAAAGCGACAATTCCACTTTTTTGGGATCCACCATTACAAACTTGAGCTCTGCCGGATGTTTGGTATAGAGAAGCGAAGTGATGATACAGTTGAGTCCGACGGATTTTCCCATACCGGTGGCACCGGCAATAAGCAGGTGCGGCATTTTTGCAAGGTCGAGGAAAAAAGGCTCGTTGGTAACTGTAATACCCATCGCCAACGGAAGTTCCATATTGGTATTCTGAAACTTGGGATCGTTGAGAATGGACTTGAGCGGTACTATAGAGGGATTTTCGTTGGCCACTTCGATACCTACCGAGTCAATAAGGGTGACTACACGCACACCTTTTGCCCCGAGAGAGAGCGCAATATCCTCTTCACGGCTACGTACCTGGGATATCTTCATACCGTCTGCCAGATGTATCTTGTAGAGCGTAACCGTAGGACCCATTTTTGCGGTAATGGCAACCACTTTAATCTTGTAGTGGCCAAGCACCGTCACAATCTTAGTTTTGTTCTTCTCGAGCTCCTCCATTGAGACGGTATGCCATTTATCCCTGTAGTCGTCCAATAGCGAGAGTAAAGGATGGCGGTAGTCGGGCAAGTCAAGTCTGGGGTCGAAAAGACGGGATTTCTCCTCCTCGGTCAGATTTTTTATAAAATCGTGCTCCGAACCCTCTATCTTGATAATTACATCGTCGGGATTGTCACTCGCAGCCGTAATTTCAGGCTCGACGGTATCCTCGGGGAGGAAATCGGATTTAATCGGACCCTCTCCGGTTATGACAGGTGGCAATTCCTGCTCTTCCGAATCAGTAGCGGGGTCATCATCGAGAGCCTCTTCCTCCACTTCCGCACTCTCCGGATCCTCAATAACAGCGGGAATCTTCTCCCTACGGGGTCGGTTCGCCACAGCCCACATCAGGTCATCAAAACGCAATGCCACCTTCTTGCTGAGCATAACCAGCCAGAGCAGCAACAATATCATCAGCACACAACCGGTTCCGATATTGCCGAGCATCGAGATAAGCCAGGAAACTGCATGTCGGCCATAAGAGCCGCCAAGACCGTTGCCCAGAAAGAATTCATATTTGGTAAAACCCGATATATAGGCCAAAATAAGCGAAATGACGACCGCTCCAATGAGCGATACCATGAAGAGGCGCAGCAGATTGACCTTACGAAGTCTGAAACAGGCGACCGACACGGCTCCGAAAAAGAAAGGTATTGCAAAGGCTCCCAAACCGAATAACTTGGAGATCAGGAAATCGGCCCATACCAAACCCAATCTGCCTCCGGAATTGGAGGCCTCTTCAACAGTACCGGAGAGCACCTGGGGATCGCGCACCAAACTCTGATCTGAGGTCCAGGTAAATATATAGGAGACAAGCGCCACCACGGTAAAGATGGTAATCGCAAGGAAAATAAAACCGAGCAATATTCTCAACACACGGGCATCCGCACCGGAGAGCCAAGGTTCGCGGGGCTCTTTCGCTACTTTGCTCTTGTGGCTTTTTTTGTTTTTGGCTGATTTGGACTCTCTCATGGCTTCCTCGGGAGATCAGTTTTTCTTTTTCTTCTTGTTCCTCGATTTTTTGCCGAATCCGGATTTTGAGGTACCGGAAGCCATCACACCGGGACGATTGAATGTGGCATCGCTCGAGAGGGTGCTCAACTGAAGCCCTTCCGGTACTTTCAGACGACCCTCCGAGAGTTTCTCCATATCGCTGAAGATGGTTTCGTCTGCGACGGAATCTTTATTCCAGATGAGATACTGCTGTCTCATATAGTGTCCGAGAGTGCATATCATCTCTGTCTTGTCCTCGTCATCCTCCCGTGCAGCGATCAGGTTGATCATATTCTCGATATTGCGGCCGTAACAGGATGCCTTCATGGGTTTATCCTCGAAGTGTATCTTCTCCGGACGACTGAAGAATTCCTTTTTATCTGGCATCGGATAGGGAGAATCCACATCTATATCGAAATCCGCAATAATGTACATATGGTCCCAGAGTTTCTGTTTATAATCCGGAAAATCTTTCATCTGGGGGTTGAGTATTGCCATTATCTGAATGACGGCCCGTATCTGTTCGTTGCGTTTTTCACGATCGGGAATTTTCTTAACCTGCTCTATCATCTGCTGAACGTGCCTTCCATACTCGGGCAGGTGAAGTATGTCTCTTTGAGTATTATAATCCATAAAACTTTTTTTAAAGTATTAACCTACAAATATAGTGATTTTTAGGAAATAATGGTCTATTTCACTACAGTTCGTCCATTGCAACATACAAAAACGATACCCGAATTGTGGTTCAATCCTACTAACAAAGCCCACCATTTGCATTTTGTGGAAAGTGGTGCTACTTTTGTAATGCAAATTGCATTAGAATATTTAATCAAAATCATCATGGGAAAAACTCTTGTTACCGGAGCAATGGGACAACTTGGGAGCGAGTTGAGGGAGCTCGCCGGCAATGACCGGAAGTGGATATTTACCGACATTCTGCCGGAAAAAGGAGTTTTGCAATTGGATATCTGCGACGAGGGACGCGTGAGAGAGTTTATGGAAGAGCACGATGTGGATCTGGTAATAAATTGCGCAGCCTATACAAATGTGGACAAGGCCGAGAGCGATAAGGAACTCAGCGCCCGACTCAATGCCGAAGGGCCTAAAGTCCTCGCGCAGTGCGTTCGCGAGCGAGATGCAGCGCTTGTGCATATCTCCACCGATTACGTATTTGACGGAAAGCGCAAAAGAGGCGCTTATCGCGAAAGTGACCCCTGCCGTCCGCAGAGCGTTTATGGAGCCACCAAGCGTCAGGGAGAACTCGCCATACGCAGAAGCCGTTGCCGCGGGGTAATCATCCGCACCGCCTGGCTCTACTCCACCTATGGAAATAATTTTGTCAAGACAATGATTCGTCTGGGCAGCGAAAAGAGTGAAATCGGAGTGGTGGCAGATCAGATAGGCACGCCCACCTATGCTCGTGATCTGGCCAAAGCAATTCTGACCATAATACCTCAAATTGGGGAGCACCGAGGTGAAATTTACCATTACACCGATGAAGGCAGTTGCTCATGGTTTGATTTTGCTGCACTGATAATGATCTATTGCGGTCTCGATTGCAAGGTCAATCCGCTGACTACGGAAGAATATCCTACAGCAGCACGCAGGCCGGCATATTCACTGCTCGATAAGAGCAAAATAAGGGAAGAATTCGGAGTGGAAACCCCTTGGTGGAGCATTTCGCTCAAAGAATGTCTGCTGAAGATGGGAAGGCCGGTGCCTCGGCATCTCTAGCCGAGAGAATTACCTCTTTCGGATCGATGCCCCAATCGATGGCCAACACGGGATCATTCCACCTGTAAGTACCCTCCATTTCCGGAGCATAGTAATTATCACACTTATACTGAAATATGGTGTTGTCCTCCAACACCAAATATCCATGTGCAAATCCTCGCGGGATAAAGAACATTCGTTTGTTTTCTGCGCTGAGTTCCACCGAAACATATTTGCCGTATGTGGGGGATTCGGGACGAATATCAACTGCTACGTCGAGCACACGGCCCTGCACTACTCTGATAAGCTTTGCCTGTGCCGCCTCTCCCTTCTGGAAATGGAGTGCGCGTATCACCCCACGCTCTGCGGAGAAGGACTCATTGTCCTGAACAAAATTGATTTTTTGCACATTTGCCTCAAACTCCCTCAGGGAAAATGATTCGAAAAAATAACCCCTGTGGTCGTAAAATACTTTCGGTTCAATAATCACAGGACCCTCTATGGCCGTTTTGATATAATTCATTTCGCAATATTTTTACAAAAATAATAAAATAGTTTGGAGTAACTTGTTCATCGTTTGTTTTCTCGTTTCAAAAAAACTTTCTAACTTTAGGTGTCAATTCACAACCTCATTGATTATCAACGACAAAGAATTCAAATCCACGAAATGACACGCTGTTTAACACCGACTGCTTAATCCGACAGCCATGAGACCCAAACTATTCATTATTGCAATGCTCGCCCTGACTCTGTCGAGCTGTACCCGCGACATACTTCCGGAACCTCCCAAGCAGGAGGGAAATATCGTTACCATCAGTGCCACGATCCCGCTGGAAACCCGCGTGGCATACACCAACACCTACACTCCCGGTAGCGGTGGCCCACTCGCCTGGCAGGCCAACGACCAGATCATTCTGGCAGGATACAACGGTGATACTTATATTGGAAGCTCTCTCTTTACTTTCGTCACCGGAAGTACTGACCAATTTTCCGGAACGTTGATGGATGGCGCTACCCCCACCACAGTTTATAAGGCCTATTACAACTCCGCGGGTGCCATTACACTGGATGATGACGGCAAAATCTATCTTCCCGCTGACTTTTGGCAACAGACACAAAACGGAACCAACTCAACCGCACATATCGGCAAAAAAATTCTCTTGAGCGACACGGAGGCTAATCTCATAAGTCAGCGCTTCGACTTGACCGCCAACAGCAGCATAATCAGAGTTAACCTCGAAAACTTGCCGACAGCTATTCATAGTGTAAAGAAAGTGATTTGGACGGTTGAGACCACAACGGGAGGAACACGATCGGCAATTCTCAATGTAAGCGGAGTCATCAAACCTACAATCCCCGGACAGCCATTCTACATGAACGCGTACCTCGCTTTTGATCCTACCGTGATGAATATTGCAGCGGGCGGAAAGGTGAAAGTAACGGTGATTGGTACTAATGGGTCTATCGAGTGGAGTAAGACTGTTGCAGCAGGTATGAACTACGTAGCGGGAAATCGCTACACCGGTACCGTAAGCAGTTGGGCAACTGCTCAGGCTGCATTCCGTTTTACAATTGATATAACTGACCCAACTCAGCCATACGAGATATGGCAACATTCCGCTCCCTCCACCTGCCCTGCCAATCTGACGATTAACTGGGGAGATGGGGCCTCCCAAACCATCAATAAATACGCCTCGCTTCCGGACGATGCCATCGCTTCGCATACTTACGCCGGCGCAGGCACTTATACCATCACCATTTACTCCGACCAGCCCGACCCCTCCAATGTCCAGATGCCGCAAATCAAATTTAACAGGACTAATTACAAAAACCAGTTACTGACGGCAGTTGTTACACCATTCCTTAATATGGGAGCACAAAATTTCGATGACTGTTTTAACAACTGCGTTCAGTTAGCTACTATTCCGACGGACTTGTTCAGGTACAATACGCAAGCAACGAGTTTTGAAGGATGCTTCAGTTTCTGTTCTCAATTAACCTCTATATCGGCGGACCTATTTAAGTACAACACGCAAGCAACGAGTTTTGAAGGATGCTTCAGTTTCTGTTCTCAATTAACCTCTATACCGGCGGACCTATTTAAGTACAACACGCAAGCAACGAGTTTTGAAGGATGCTTCAAATTTTGCCCCACATTAACTTCTATCCCGAGTAACCTGTTCAAGAATAATGTGCAAGCAAATAGTTTCTCTAATTGCTTTAAAAACTGCAAAGGATTAACCGCCATTCCGGCAGATCTGTTCAAATACAATGCACTCGTAAATGATTTCAACAGTTGCTTCCAAAATTGCAATTTAATAAGCGATATTCCGGCAAACCTCTTCAGCAACAATCAAGCAGCGACTAGTTTTAGTTATTGCTTCGCAGGATGCGCCGCCTTAACCTCCATCCCGACAGACCTATTCAAGAACAATACAAATGCAACGAATTTCTATATGTGCTTTGGTGTATGCACCGGATTAAATTCTATTCCGGCAGATTTGTTCCGGCACAATACGCAAGCAACATATTTCAGCAATTGCTTTACTGAATGCACCGGATTAATTTCTATTCCGGCAGATTTGTTCCGGTACAATACGCAAGCAACAGATTTCAGCTACTGCTTCTCCGGCTGCATAAAATTGCAATTAATACCGGAGATTTTTCCTAACCCGGCTACAAACGCCGACTTTTTTGCAGGCAGAAATATGAATTTCCATAGTTTCTTTACAAATGTAGGCACGGCTGCAACGGCACAGGGTACCGCCCCCGAGTTATGGAGTTTTAATTACGGCGCCGGCGTGACAACTACCGATTGTTTCACAGGAGCCAATGTAAGCAATGCCGGAAATATTCCCAACAATTGGAAATAGATTTACGGGTTGCTAAGTGTTGCGGGATATCTGTTACGCGGTACGCGGTAATTCTGAGTTTCGGGTATGGAGTATCGAGCCGGTAATTACGAGTGAAAAGAAATTTAGTTTTGAATAAGTATTTATAATTTGGAATTAATCTTAGTAAAATGGTCAAACCGTAAGATAAAATCCTAACTAACACGGCTATACATTAGATACTCGGAACTTTTCCATCGTTTGTTTTCTCGTTTCAAAAAAACTTTCTAACTTTACCTTTGAAAAAACAGCAAAATTTCAAAGGTATTATGAGCAGCGAACATTCCATTACAGAAAATATAACTCTTAAAGATCGAATAGAGGCATTACCTGAAGACAGCGTACTGTTTCGCTCCGATTTTCCCGAGTACCACTCCGAGTTTGTAGGAAACACTTTGTCGGAACTGACAAGAAACGGAGTCTTATACAAGATTGCTCAAGGAATATACGTAAAGCCGAGAAAGAGCAGGTTTGGTTTGGTATTACCATCAGTAGAAAAAGTTGTCCGGGCGATTGCCGCTCGCGATAAGGCAGAAGTATTGCCATCAGGAATGACCGCTTTGAATGCATTGGGACTCTCGACCCAAGTTCCAATGAACTACACATACCTGACCACGGGCAGTGAGCGAACTATAAAATTAAATAATCGTCAGGTAATACTTAAACGTGGTGTGCCCAAGAATTTCTGTTATAAAACACCCCTTATTGCTTTATTGGTGCAAGCCCTCAGGGCACTGAGGCAAGAAAATATCGGCAACGAAGAATTACGAATTATTCGTGAACTGATATCCAAAGAGCCTGATAAAGAAAATCTTGCCAGAGACGTTGACATGATGCCTGTTTGGATGAAAAGAATTGTAAAACCGATGTTAAATAGTTAAAAAAAGAAAAAGTATGGGAAGATTGTGGCTGAATAATAACATTGTGGATCGTCTGGCAATGCTGCAACAGACGGAGATTGAACATCCGGGAATCAATCAGGTGGCAATAGAAAAAGATTGGTGGGTAACTGTAACTCTAAAGGCTCTGTTCCTGACTGAGTGTTGCGAGTCGTTGATTTTCAAAGGCGGGACTTCTCTCTCCAAAGGTTTTAATCTAATTGAACGCTTTTCCGAAGACATTGACTTGGCTATTAGCCATTCATTCTTCGGGATTGAGAAGACAAGCAAAAGTCAACGTGAAAAGTTGCGTAAGAAAGCCCGTGCTTATATTCACGAGACGCTTTCAATACAATTGGATGCTAAGTTGAAGGAAATGGGTGTTTCAGACTATAGTATAGAGAATATCACACAAGAGCAAGATAAAAATGGGGAGTGGCGTTTAATAGATTCTGATAGAGACCCGACTGTCATTCTTTTGCATTATCCTTCAATTATCGAAGATACAATAGCCTACATTCCTCCTCGTGTAAAGATTGAGGTTAGTGCTCTTTCGATGGATGAACCAACGGAGTTGCGAGATATCCATTCTTTGATAGAGGAGAGTTTTGAAGGTGAAGATACAGATACAAATTGCAAAGTAAGAACCGTAGTGCCAACCCGTACTTTCTTGGAAAAAATATTCCTGCTGGCCGAAGAGTTCCAAAAGGAAAAGCCGAGAAGCCTGAGAATGTCTCGCCACCTATACGATCTGGAGAAACTTATGGATACGCAATATGGCCATAAAGCTCTGTCTGATAACTCACTATATAACGCTATAGTGGAGCATCGCAGGACGTATTATGCCCTGAATTATGTCAATTATGATCGTCACAATCCTTCCGCTATCAATTTTATGATTCCCGAGAAGGAAATCGGGGAATGGAAAGCTGATTATGCTGAAATGAAACGTTCTTTCATTTATGGTCAATCGCTCGAGTTCGAGGTTCTGATGCAGAGGATAAAGGAATTGCAAGATAGAGTGAGAAATATGTAGTATAAACATTCTGCAACTCGCAACACGTATTCTGAAGGTACCGCCCCAAAGTTATGGTTATTTAATGGCACTAGTAACTGGAATTTTACCAATTGTTTTACAGGTTCCACCAATTTAACCAACTACGCCTCTATCCCGCAGGCTTGGGGAGGACCCGCCGCTCCTTAGAGCAAAAAATCCACCCGTATCACAACGCGGGTGGATTTTTTGATGGTTCTGAGCTCCGGGTATGGAGTTCTGATCTCCGAGTATTTAGAGTGTTTCTCTCACTATATCGGCCAATTTTGAAATCAAATAAAAGGGTAGATTGATCAGCCTAAAACTCTTTCCTGCATTGGTTTTAACATCATCAACCCCATATTTGCCCGACCAAATTCTCACAGCAACATTATGGTTGGTTTCATCCATAAATTGATGAATTGATTTGAGATGGGCGTTATGTCCGCTTTTCACCTCTACCGGAATAATCAATCCATCCTGAATCCAAATAAAATCAACTTCAGCTGTACTGCCACGTTTGTTGCGCCGCCAATAATTTCGTCTGAAACCTACGTCATTTGAGAGTGCTTTCAATTCCTGAGCAGCGATTTGCTCGGCAGCGGCACCACGCCACGTATCCATCAAATCTTTTTGCAGCAGATACTCTCGTTGAATACCGGCAGCGTAGTTCACCAGACCGGCATCAAGCCAAAAAAGTTTAGGTGTTTTTTTCAGGTCGGAAGTCGCAGGCATTATTGTATTTGTCGTAGGATAGACTAATTCCAATAACATCGCTTTACTTAGTGTGCGAAATGCTTCGCCTGTTTCACGGGCTTTGTATGGAGATTCGGCAAAACCACCAAAAGTGATGGTTTGCCCTGAAAAAGCCCATCCTTCTTCTAATATATAACGGAGAACAGCAGCTTGCGTATTGGTTTCGGCATACTTTTCAACATCATTTTTATATGCGTTCAATAGCTCGTTATAAGTTTTACCAAGGGAGACAATATCTCGGTCAGCAGCGTAACGAGCAACCACTTCCGGCATTCCGCCGATAAGGGCATAGCGCTCAAAATGCTCAATTAGCAGTTGATGAAATATATTCACACTCTCTTTCTCATTAATCACTTGTAAAAGTCCGTTCTCATTTAGGGCAACCAAATATTCGGAGAAAGAGCAAGGATGAAGGGCCATATATTCCACTCGTCCCACAGGTAATGAAATATGCTTGTCGAGCATTGTCTCCAAAAGTGATCCCGCAGCGATGATGTAAATCTCGGGAGTTTCTTCATAGAAGTACCGCAATAATGAGACGGTGTGTGGTGAGTTTTGAATCTCATCTATAAACAGCAGTGTGCGTCCCTCTTTTTGTGTTTTATTGGCATAAAGAAAAAGCAGCGGAATCAATTTTTTCACTTCATCCACACTCTCCATAAGATTTTTAGCGGCAGACTTTTCGAGATTAATCGAAATGAAATTTTCAAAGTTTTCCGCAAATTGATTTACTACGGTTGTCTTTCCTACCTGCCTTGCACCACGTAGAATCAGTGGTTTGCGATAGGGATTTTCTGCCCATTTATGCAGTTTAGTTTCTATGTTTCGCTTAAACATTGAATAACAATTTGATTTTCAAGTGCAAATATAAGTAAAATGTTTCATTGCATAGGTAAAATCATGCAATTTTTGTTTCATTGCATAGGTAAAATTACGCTATTTTTGTATCATTGCATAGGTAATTGGGTGTGTTTTTTGTTTACCCCGCACCCTACTCACATCTTAATGCTTCAATGGGATCAAGGCGAGAGGCGCGACGGGCCGGCAGATAGCCGGAAAGGATACTGACCACCATACATATCAGCACAGACAGCCCAAGCCAACGCCAGGGGAGCGTAAAGGCACAACCTAACATCAGTGCCACCAGGTTGCCGAAAAGCAACCCCAGAAGCAGGCCTGCTGCACATCCAATCTGTCCTATCAACATAGCTTCAGTCAGAAACTGCATCGCAATGGTACGCGGTTTGGCCCCAAGAGCTTTGCGTATGCCTATCTCGCAGGTACGCTCCTTGACCGAAACCAGCAGTATGTTCATAAGCCCCACCGAGGCTCCGAGCAAAGTAATCAATCCGATGACCAGAGCCGCTATGGAGAGTTTGCCCTTGAGGGAATCCAACTCCCTTATTATCGAGTCGCTGCGGCTGATTGCAAAATTTGCCTCATCCTGCGGACGAAGCCCCCTGATGAGTTTCATAACCACTACAGCTCTCTCCCAGGCCTCTTCAAAGGCGGACTCCTCTCCTACCGGCATTATATCCAGCGAATAGCGTGCATCGGAAGCGAGGAAACGCGTACGTGCCGGACCCAACGGCACCAATACCGTATTGTCCGTACCGATACCGAAAAGCGATCCCTCTCTCTCCATCACACCCGTCACCGAATACTCCACGGCACCCAACCTTAAAGTCTCACCGAGAGGGTTACGACCGCTGAAAAGTTGTCGTGCGATATTATCCCCTATGATGCAAAGGTCACTTGAACCCTCAATCTCACGACTGCTGAAATTGCGTCCTGCGGCCAGTGAAGCAAGTCCAAGGTGCAGACGATGCTCATCAGTAGCAGTCACGGTAACTGTGGGGTCGCTGCTGATACCACCGGCCGAGACCTGTTGCATCAGCAGCGAAGAAGTGATGCTGACCACCGCTTTAGAGTCATATCTCCGTACGAATTCCTGCGCGTCAGCCAGGGAAATGGCGCGCGCAGCCCTGTCACCCTCCTCTTCGAAGGAGGAAATGGTGAAACAGTGAGCACCCATTCGGCCGAAGCTCCTCTCCACGGTACGTGAAAGGCCTTCAATGGCAGTTTGAATGGAGACCAGCGAGGTGATGCCGATGGCAATAATAAGTATGGTGAGTGTGGAACGCAATCTGTTGTCCAGGAGGGAGTCGATTGCCATATTGAAAAATCCCTTCATCCTCAAGCTTTTTCTTTTTCAATTATGTTCCAAAAGTAGGAAAATAATTTAGATTAAGTTAACTTTGCCGCGCAAAATTGCATTTAAAATGGAAAACAGAAAAACAGAAAAAAGCCGCACAGACGGCAGAAATAAAACATATGGTGGTAAACCTGCACGAAAGAGCACACGCCCGGCAGGATATCCTAAAAAAGAGGATGACGAACAGTCCCATTATAGAGATGGTGATAAACCCATAAGAAAGAGCAAACCGGCCGCCAAAGAGAAAGGTACCGGAAGTTCAAAACATGACCGGCACGACAAGTATGAGAGTCGTGACAAGTATGAGAGGTATGAAAAAAGCGGCAGACGTGATAAGTACGATAAACACGACAAACGTGACAAATACGGAAAGACTGACAGGTATGAGGGAGACGAAAGGCATGACAGGTACGACAGACGCGAGAGAAGTGGCAAGCACGACAAGTACGACAAGCGTCATAGAGCAGACAGGTATGAAAGATATGACAGGCCTAAGAGAACCGAAAGGATAGACAGGGATGCACAACCCGAACAGAGCGATACTGTACGCCTCAACAAATTCATAGCAAACTCAGGCATCTGTTCCAGAAGGGAGGCCGACGAGTACATCAAAACGGGTCTTGTAACCGTAAACGGCGAAATTGTCACTGAACTTGGTACCAAAGTAAAACCTGATGATGATATCCGTTTCAACGGCCAACGTCTCAAAGGAGAAAAAAAGGTCTATCTTCTGATGAACAAGCCCAAGGATTATGTAACCACTATGAGCGATCCGCATGCAAAAAAATGCGTTATCGATCTCATTTCACCTGAAAAATGCAAAGAACGTGTGGTACCTGTGGGACGGCTCGATAAAGCCACCACCGGCGTATTGCTTTTTACCAATGATGGCGATTTGGCGGCACGCCTCACACATCCTTCTCACATGGTAAAGAAGATATACCACGTCTTCCTCGACAAAAATCTCAAAAAACCCGATTTTGATGCACTGATTAAGGGAATTACGCTCGAAGATGGGGAAATACACGCAGATTCCCTCTCTTATGTGGACGATGATATGTCGCAGGTGGGCATTGAGATACATTCCGGCCGCAACCGCATTGTGCGCAGAATGTTTGAACATCTCGGCTACAAGGTAAACAAACTTGACAGGGTCTATTTCGCCGGCCTCACTAAAAAGAAACTCCGCAGGGGAGCATGGAGATTTTTGACGGAGGAAGAAATTACACACCTGAAAATGGGCAACTTTAATTGACATGGCATTGGCTGTCGGCCGTTAGCCGTCAGTTGTCAAGAGCCAACAACAAAAACAGACACTTATGCATAAATCCGGATTTGTCAATATCATAGGCAACCCCAACGTGGGCAAGTCCACACTTATGAATGCCCTTGTGGGAGAGAAACTTTCCATCGTGACTGCCAAGGCGCAGACTACCCGTCACCGCATCATGGGAATTGTCAACGGGGATAATTGGCAGATAGTCTATTCCGACACTCCCGGCATTCTCAAGCCCCACTACAAGCTCCAGGAGAGCATGATGGAGTTTGTGGACATTGCCATCGGAGATGCCGACATCATTATTTATGTCACGGATGTCGTAGAGAAGAAGGACAAGAATGTCGCTTACATTGAAAAACTCAACCGGCTCGAATGTCCGGTGATAGTCGTCCTCAACAAAATAGACCTGAGCACCCAGGAAAAGGTAATGGAGACAATGGCTCAATGGAAAGAACTTCTTCCCAATGCTGAAATCATTCCCGTATCCGCTACCGAAACATTCAACCTTGAGAAATTGTTTGACACCATTCTCTCCCATCTTCCGGTAAGCCCGCCCTGGTATGACAAAGAGACATTCACCGACAAAAGCATGAGGTTTTTTGCATCGGAAATAATAAGAGAAAAAATTTTGCTAAATTACTCCCAGGAAATCCCCTACTGCACGGAAGTGGTAATAGAGGAATTTAAGGAGGGAAAAGAGAGATATGACATCAGTGCCGTAATCAACGTTATGCGCAATTCTCAGAAAGGGATAATAATCGGCAACAAAGGGGCAGCCCTTAAGAAGACAGGCACCCAGGCCCGTCTCGACATGGAGGATTTTTTTCAGAAAAAAGTCTTCCTGCAGCTCTTTGTCAAGGTGGAACCCGATTGGAGGGAAAACAGACGAAAACTACGCGACTTTGGATATATTCATGACTGACACAATAATTGAGACACCCTATATATGGCAAAAAAAACAGACGACTTTGTAGAAGAGGATGATATTCTGATTGAAGATGATTTTTCCGACGAGGAATCCGAACAGGACATTATTGTAGAAGAGGATGATGATGCTGTGGAAGACCACAGATATGATAAGGTTATGGCCGGTGGAGAGAGCAAGTATAAACTCTCCGGAATGTACCGTGAATGGTTTCTGGATTATGCTTCTTATGTGATTCTCGACAGAGCCGTTCCCCATATTGATGACGGACTAAAGCCCGTGCAACGCCGCATTCTTCACGCCATGAAGAAGAGCGATGACGGCCGCTTCCATAAGGTTGCGGGCATCGTAGGCGACACCATGAAACTCCATCCACACGGAGATGCCTCCATTAAGGATGCGCTGGTACAGCTTGGACAGAAAAATTATTTGATCTCCACTCAAGGCAACTGGGGCAATATTTATACGGGAGACCCCGCTGCCGCAATGAGATATATCGAGGCAAGACTGAGCAAATTTGCCCTCGAGGTGGCATTCAACCCTAAAATCACCGAGTACATCCCCTCGTATGACGGCACAAATGAAGAGCCGGTCGCCCTCCCGATGAAGTTTCCGTTGCTGCTGGCACAAGGTACGGAAGGCATTGCCGTTGGACTTGCAGTCAAAATATTGCCGCACAATTTCAACGAATTGATTGATGCCTCCATAAATGCACTGAAAGGTGAGGATTTCGAGATATTTCCAGATTTCCAGACCGGAGGTTTGGCGGATTGCTCAAAATACAACAGGGGCATGAGGGGCGGCAGAGTCAAAGTACGCGCAAAAATAGTAAAGGTGGACAGAAGGACTCTTTCCATTACCGAACTGCCATTCGGACAGACCACCGACTCTCTGATAGACTCCATAATCAAGGCTAACGAAAGAGGTAAAATCAAGATCCGCAAGGTTGACGATATGTCTGCCGACAACGTGGATATCAACATTCAGCTGCAAAGTGACATCTCTCCCGACAAGACGATAGATGCCCTCTACGCCTTCACCAACTGCGAGGTTTCCGTCTCCCCCAACGCCTGTGTAATCCACGACCGCAAACCCCACTTCATGGGAGTGGACGAGATACTTCGGTACAACGCTTTGCACACCCGCGACCTTTTCCAACAAGAGTTGCAGATCCAGCTCGAAGAACTTGAAAACGACTGGCACTTCTCCTCTTTGGAAAAGATCTTCTTCGAAAAGAAAGTCTTCCGAATCCTGGAGAACGATGCTGCCACCTGGGAGCAACAGCTCGCCGATGTGGAAGCCGGGATGAAAGTCTATCAGCACCTCCTTAGGAGGGAAATAACCGGCGCGGATATCGACAAACTTGTGGAGAAACCTGTCAGAAAAATCTCCCGCTTCGACATAAAGGCTGCCGAAGAGAGGATTCTCGGTATCGAAACCAACATCGAAGAGGTGAAAAACCATCTGAAACACCTCACCGAGTACACCATAATGTACTTCAGGCAGCTCAAGAAGAAATACGGCAAAGATTATCCCCGCCGCACCGAACTTATCACCTTCGAGACGATACAGGCGGAAAAAGTTGTGGTTTCCAACGCAAAACTCTACGCCAACAAAGCGGAGGGCTTTATCGGCATTGACCAGAAAAAGGTGGAGGATTCCGAATATATCTGCGATTGCTCGGACATTGCGGAGATCATAGTATTTCTCAAGAACGGCACCTATCTGGTGACAAAAGTAAGTGATAAGGCATTTGTGGGCAAGGAGATAATCCATGCCGCGGTATTTAACCGAAAGGACGAAAGGACGATCTATAATGCCATCTACCGTGATGGCAAGCGAGGTACCTATTATGCGAAAAGATTCTCCGTCACGAGCATTACCCGCGACAAAGAATATGACCTTACACAGGGCAAAGAGGGATCAAATGTGGTATGGTTTACTGCCAATCCCAATGGTGAAGCGGAGACTGTCAGAATCTATTATCGCCCCAGACCCAAACTCAAAAAACTCTCCGAAGACTATGACTTCTCTCAACTTGCCATTAAAGGGCGGGGTTCAAGAGGCAATATCGTAACCAAAAACAACACAATACACCGCATCGCTATAAAATCCAAGGGTGTTTCGACCCTTGGCGGCAAGGAAATCTGGTTTGACAGTGATGTGCAGCGCCTCAATGATGCCGGACGGGGTCTTTTCCTCGGAGAATTTTTCCAGGATGAAAGTATCCTGGTAATCTGTAAGGACGGCACGTTCTACACCACATCCTACGACCTGAGCAACCGCTACCAGGGCGATATTCTAACCATCTGCAAATTTGACGAAGAGAAGACCTACTCGGTCCTCTATTATGACAAAGCTGCAGGTTGTCCTTATATCAAACGCTTCAGTTTCGAACTGAATGCCAACGTGCCCGCCTCTTTCATTTCGGAAGCAAAAGGCTCCCATCTGCTGGAAATCAGCGAAGATCCTTGGCCTCAGATGAAAATTACCTTTACGGGCAAAAATGCCAACCGTCAACCGGAACTGGTGGATGTTGAAGAATTTATCGGTAAGAAAAGTTACAAAGCCAAGGGGAAGAAGGTCTCCCCTTACAATGTGCTGGAGGTTCGTTTTGTCGAGCCTTTGGACAAATCGGATGCTGAAGAAGTCGAAGAGAATGAGGATATGGATGTTGGCGAAAGCAGCGAAAGGACGGATAACGGCAGGAACGACCGCAACTATAAGGACGATAACGACAAGAAAGGTAGAGATGATAACGACAGTAAGGAGAGGGACGATAGTAAGAGGAAAGAGGACGATGTGCCGACAACACCGGTAAAAGAAAAATCCAAACCTGAACCGGTTGTCGTAGATCAAACTCCGCGCGAACTGACGCTGTTTTGACAGACTTTGACACAATGTGGAAGAAGATTCTGATAATAGTTTTGTGCCTTTGCGGTGCGGTATTGCTTTTTGTGCTCGATCCTGAGAGCAATATTTTTCCAAAATGCCTTTTTTATTCACTTACCGGCTATTCATGTCCGGGATGTGGAACTTTGAGGGCACTCCACGATCTTCTCCATTTGGACATAGCAGGAGCATTTCGTCACAATGCTTTCCTTATATGCTCACTGCCGCTAGTAGCGCTGCTGATGATTCTTGAACGGCGCAAGGAGACAAATACAAGGATCCGCACTCTCTTCAACTCCCCTGTTTTCATATTGTTCCTAATATCCCTGGTCTTGGGCTGGTGGATTCTACGCAATGTTTTCCATATCTGATATACATATTTCTCATACTAACGCAACGAAATCGCCATTTTTTGCATCTATATTATGATGGCTTTAGAATAATTATTATGAAACGCATATCCCAATTTATTTTTGCAATACTCCTCTCCCTTTGTGCCGTAGGATTGACTTCATGCGATTGGTTTAATGATACCCATACTATAATAGAGATCATCGGCGGAGAAAACTGGATGGGCTCTACGACCGTGACTCTCGTGAGCGACGAGACGACAGGATTGACTAAACTGGTTACATTTACCGAGGCCGGCACTCAGTGCAGGGTTATGACGGGAATATATGGTCTCAGCGTCATTGATACCGAGTTACTGAATGTCAAAAAGGAGGAAGATACGATCCTCCTGACACATATGGATAGCGGGAAAACGCTTTATACCTGTATATGTAACAAGGACAATGAGGGCAAAGTAACCACAATGACGATGAACTGGTCAATTCACACGGACTACGAACGCATGATTAGAGATAACCCCCTCACTGTTACACTTAAAAGATCTGAATAGAACTCCCCCTACCCACTACCCACTACCCACTACACACTCTACCCATACCATTCTTTATAGGTCATATAGCCCCGTGCATTTTCGCGCGCAGCGGCACGTATGGCATCAGACCCTTCCTTTATACGCTTAGCGGGAATGCCGGCATATACGCCGGGTTCCAGGACTTGATTGGTTAACACCACTGCTCCGGCAGCTATGATGGTACCATCCGGAATGACGGCATTATCCATTAAAATTGCTCCCATACCTACTAAAACATCATTACCCACCTTTGCCCCGTGAACTATGGCATTGTGCCCTACCGAGACGTCGTTGCCTATTTCTACGATTGATTCCTCGTATGTTGTGTGAAGTACTGCCCCATCCTGGATGTTCACTCTATCTCCTACTATTATGGAGTTGACATCTCCGCGGAGCACTGCTCCATACCAGATGCTGCAATCATCACCGATGACTACATCTCCTACTATCACCGCATTTTCAGCTATGAAACATCTCTTACCTATTTTCGGGGTAATACCGTTCAATTCTCGTATGATTGCCATTTTATGATTTAGTATTTTAAAAATTCAAAAAATAAGCGCCGAATCCGACTATCAGTCCTATGAGCATATTGACCAATTTTGCCTTCAAAAAACCCTTCTTGGTCTCAGCCAAAAGAGGTAACGAAGCGTGACCGTCCTGCGAAATCGAACTTGCGAGCAAGACTGAAAAAGGAACCAGGCCACTGGCATAAAGAGCCACAAAAACCAGATGGGGCCCCGATTCGGGAATAAGGCCGACCAGAACCGCTAAAAGAATCATCAGGGGAATATTGTCGCTCGTCCAGGACTCTATGTCCAAATAATGAAGACCCAACTGTGCCAAAAGCAGAGCACCGGTTGTCCAGAATAATATGGATACAAAATGCTTGCGTATGACATGGTCCCACAAATGTTCCTTGATAAAATGATCGCCCGATACCGCAATGACTACAAGCACACCTAAACTGAGTATGGCGAAAAGCAAATTTATCCAGTATTCATCGAGAAGCGAAATCCCGTGCGAATGATCGTGGGAATGGGCATGTTCCAAAGAGGTAGCATCCGTAACGATTTGAGTCGCCTCATGATGATCGTGCCCGAGAACACCCAATGCCAGAGCCACGATAAAAGCAGCGAGTCCCAGCAAAAGCACTATTTTACGCCATGTGAAATGTTTAATATTAGCCACACTGAAGTGCGGCGTGTCGAAAGAGTGACCTTCATCTTCCAAATGCACCTCAAAATTCTCTTCACAGGCAGTTTTAAGCCTTTTCTCGCCTTTCCTGAGGCGGGCTAAGAAATTTATCAGAAGTCCCGAGATGATGGCAATTACAAAAAGGACACCGAACAGTATGAGCGCATCTTTTGGAATGAGGGCCAGCATTACGAAGGCTTCGTCTCCAGATGATGCAATCATCATTGCTACCAAAGCACCGAACCCTATAAGACGGTGGGTATAGAGCGACACGGCCGCAAAACCGCCGATACATCCGGGGATAAGTCCCAAAAGAGTTCCGAGAAACACCTGCTTGTTTGGGGCTCCTTTCAGACGCTCAAACCATTTACCGTGTGACGAAACGTTGATGAACTCTATCATCAACATCATTACCGTCACCAGTCCGGTGATGAGCAGTCCGTTTTTCAATACATCTACAAGCAGAGTCCAATTCATCGCTTTCACTCTCTATTTGGCACGCTGATACTTCTCTATGAGTTCTGTTGCAGCGGTGAATGACTCCAGTTCTCCCTCGAGTACCGAATCCTCATATTCCGGCAGGAGTTTCTCAATCACAGGATTTTCATAAAACATGTTCTTGAGTGATTCGTTAATGCTTTCGTACATCCAGAATCTGGCCTGTTCCCTACGCTTCTTGGCATAATATCCGTTACCCTTGACAAGTGCAAAGTACTCTTCGATCTTCTGCAGGATGCCGGGAAGCCCATCTTTGGTCACCGCAGAAGAGGTGACTGCCGTGGGTACCCATCCCGACTCAGTTGGAGGGAAAAGGTGAAGCGCATTTGTGTAGAGAGCACGCGCCATATTGGCTTTGTCTATATTGGTGCCATCAGCCTTTGTGATGGCTATAAGGTCTGCCATTTCCATGATCCCCCTTTTGATCCCCTGAAGTTCATCTCCGGCTCCTGAGAGCATCAGAAGCAAAAAGAAATCGCTCATCGAATGCACCGCAGTTTCGCTCTGCCCTACTCCAACCGTCTCTATGAATATTACATCGAAGCCGGCTGCCTCACAAAGTAAAATTGTCTCACGGGTTTTTCGGGCCACTCCTCCAAGCGAACCTGCGCTTGGGCTGGGACGAATAAAGGCATGGGGATCGTTGCAGAGAGTCTCCATTCTGGTCTTATCACCGAGGATACTTCCTTTGCTACGCTCGGAACTAGGGTCTATCGCCAGCACGGCGAGTTTGTAGCCTTTTGAGGTGAGGAAAGAACCGAAAGCTTCAATAAAGGTACTTTTACCCGCTCCGGGGACTCCGGTGATACCGATTCTCAACGACTGCAGCTGTGTTGAAATAATCTGACAGCGCTCTATTATTTTCCTGGCCAGCTCACGGTGCTCTGCCAGGGAACTCTCTATAAGAGTGATCGCCTGACTCAATATCGTGGTGTCTCCGGCAGTAATGCCTTCCATATATTGATCCACAGAGAGCAAAGAGGGTTTCTTTCTGTAAAATGACTTGACGTAGGGGTTGATGATGGGAGGTTGTTCCACTCCCTTATTTACGACAAGTGCGGTATCTTCGTTATTATAATCTGCAAAAAAGTCTCCTTTAGGTTTGGTCTTCATATCGTTTTCGGTTTACAGAGCTATTTTGAGGCTATTTGATGGTACCTGTTATGAAAAGGTTGACCATCGGTTTAGAGGGCGAATTGGTGATCAAAGTGAGAATATTAATCATATCTCCGGAGTGCTCTCTTGTATCAAATCTGAGTTTAAGAGTAGCGCTTCCGCCCGCTTTGATTCGCAGCGGTGTAGGAGCAATTTGGCTTAAACCGCTCTTCTCACTCTCCACCTTGTGTATTAGAAGTTCACTTTTACCTTTATTTTTGATTTTATAGGAAATTTCAAGTACCGTTCCTTTGACGGCTGTTCCAAAATCGTAATAGGACTTATCTATAATTGGGACAGGAGCATTTTTGACCTGTTTAGGGTCCAGATTACGGAAATTATCCACTATTACAGCGCTTACCGTAAATTGTTCCTGCTGCTTTTTACCATTGAGGACGAACCTGCCGGTAAAGGTTTGTTTGCCCCACTCCTGACACATCATAAGTGTGGGATCAACAGTGTAGGTTAATTTGGCCATACTCTTGGGCGGTATGGGATTAGGATATACCGTGAGCAGAAGTCCTCGGGTAACCTCTATGGTTTCAACCTTGAGGGGAGATTTGGAGAGGTTGGCAATATCGATGTCGTCCTGCTTAAGTATGCCCTGCTCTATGTTACGGAGTGAGACCAGAGTTTTATTGATGCCCATCTGTCCGATTTTGCCGTAGAAGAGCTCGTCCACGTTTTTCTCTTTTTCATGAGCGACACCACGGACTCTTAGGATTACCGGACGGTTTACGCCGGAAACATAAAGCGTAAGGGTCTTGTCAAAGGGATAGGGTCCCTGGTCATTATTGAAAACTACCTCAACCTTACCCTTTTCGCCCGGTTGTATCGGAGAGCGGGTCCATTGGGGTGTGGTGCATCCGCAAGATGAAATTATATTGTGAACCACAATCGGCGAATCGCTGATATTCGTGAATGTGAAAGTGCATTTCACCGCTCCGTCCGAAATGATAATATCCCCGAAATCGTGTATTTTCTTATCGAAACTAATAACCTTGCTCTCATCGAGCATTACCTGCGAATTCTGGGCAACCATCTGAAAAACAAAGGTTTGACATAGAATCGCAATCATTATGACCACCAGTTTCTTCATTTTTTTTAATTTTTGGCAAAGATAATAAATATAGTTTGCTATTTTTGTTAATTAATTGCATAAATCGAACCAAACTAACATAATCTTATACAACAATGAAGAGAATCATCTATCTGCTTCTAGCAACCCTATTTGTTGTTACCTCCTGCAACAAATATTCTTATGAGTCAGTGCCCGGTGACCCACTCGAGGCACGAATCTACACACTTGACAACGGACTCAAGGTCTATATGGTCGTCAACAAGGATGAACCCCGCGTAAATGCCCACGTGGCCATACGTGTGGGCAGCAAGAACGACCCCGTTGAGACCACGGGTCTGGCCCACTACTTCGAGCACCTGATGTTCAAGGGCACTGAGAAGTTCGGTACTCAGAATTACGAAGAGGAGAAGGTACTCCTCGACCGTATAGAAGAACTCTTCGAGATTTATCGTGTAACCACAGATGAAGAGGAGCGCACAGCCATCTATAAAGAGATTGATTCCATCTCCTACGAAGCTTCGAAGATTGCCATTCCCAATGAATATGACAAACTAATGGCAAGCATTGGAGCCCGCGGCACAAATGCCTACACAGGCAACGATGTTACCTGCTATGTGGAAAACATTCCTTCAAATCAGATTGACAACTGGGCAAGGATTCAGGCTGACAGGTTTGCCAACTGTGTGGTCCGCGGATTCCACACCGAGCTTGAGACCATTTACGAAGAGTACAATATGTACGCATCGATGGATAGCGAAAAACAGTTTGAAGCCATGTTTGCCGAATTGTTCAAAAAACACACCTACGGCACTCCCGTCATCGGCTGGGCTAACCATCTCAAGAATCCTTCCATCACAAATGTTAAGAATTATAAAGCAGAGTGGTATGTTCCCAACAATATGGCAGTCTGCCTTGCCGGTGATTTTGACCCCGATAAGGCTATAAAAATCATCGACAAACATTTCTCCGCTCTCAAACCTAATCCGGATATCCCCAAGCTCGAATTCGAACCGGAAGATCCCATCACCGAACCTCGCAAAATTGAAGTTCTCGGAGTGGAGTCTCCCAGCACGATAATTGCCTGGAGATTCCCCGGTGCAGCTTCTCCCGAGGCTCTTATGCTCGATCTTCTGCGTTCAGTCCTCTACAACGGATCGGCAGGTCTTTTTGACCTTAATGTCAACCAACAGCAAAAGACTCTCGGTATTGGTGCAGGCAACTACTCTCTCGCAGATTACTCGGTATTTATAATCCAGGGGGAGCCCAAAAAGGGACAAACTCTCGACGAAGTGGCTGCAATCGCATTCGAAGAACTTGAAAAAATCAAATCCGGCAACTTTGATGATGACCTCCTCCCCTCCATCATCAACAACATGAAACGCCAGAAGATGCAGCAGAACCAAAATGCCTCCTATATTGTGCGCTCTTTGGTTAACTGCTTTATCGATGGCATCGCCTGGGCTGATTACATCAGCGAGGTTGACAGACTCTCCAAGATTACTAAAGATGAACTGGTGGCATTCGTAAATGAGCATTTCGCCGACAACTACGTCCGCGTGGACAAGATCGAGAAGAAAGATCCCACCGACACCAGAATTGCAAAACCGGCAATTACCCCGATATTTACCAACAGGGACACTTCCAGTGCATTCCTGCGCGAGATTCAGGCGTCACAGGTAAAGCCCATTGAACCCGTATTTGTGGACTTTGAAAAGGATATGGATACCTTTACTGCAAAGAACGGTATTCAAGTACTCTACAAGCAGAACACTATCAATGACCTATTTACCCTCACCTATCTCTTCGATACGGGCAGCTATGCCGACAAGGTGCTTCCCATCGCAACCGACTTTTTCAGTTATTTGGGCACAAGCAAAATGAGCAAGGAGGAGATCCAGAAAGCATTATACAAAATTGCCTGCTCGGTAAACGTAGTCTACAGCGGTGAACGCACCCACGTAACCATTTCGGGCCTTGGCGAAAATATGGAAGAGGCCGTTAAGATAATGGAAGAGCTGATAGCTGACGCAAAACCCGACGAAGGAGTGCTCACTCTGCTCAAGGGCAACATGCTCCAGGAGCGTGCCAACGCCAAACTCGGACAGAGGGATATCTTCTCGCGTCTCCAGATGTTTGCAGTTTATGGACCCGAAAACCCCTACACAAACGTCCTCTCAGATAAAGAGCTCAAAAATCTCAAGAGTAGCGAACTCATCGAAAAGATCCACAACATTTTCTCCATGGAGCACAAAGTCCTCTACTACGGACCCGCTGCAGGAGAAGAAATAGTGAATCTGATAGCAGAGACCCACAATGTGCCGGAAACTTTCACGCCGGTTGTATCAGGCAACCCCTTCCCGACTCGTAAGACCGAAGGCACAAAAGTTTTCCTTGCACCTTTCGATGCCAACCAGCTATTCTACATAGCAGTATCAAATGTAGGACAGAAATATGATCCTGCCCTCGCTCCCATTGTACGCCTATACAACTCCTATTTCGGCTCCGGAATGAACTCGATAGTATTCCAGGAGATGCGTGAGGCACGCGGGCTTGCCTATTCTGCAAGCGCCGGATATAATCTCCCCGATGATCTGGAGCACGAAGCATTTTTCAACAGTTTCATTGCAACACAAAATGACAAGCTCATCGATGCCATGACGGCTTTTGATGAAATAATAAACAATATGCCGGTTTCACAAAATGCCTTTGACATCGCCCAGGAGTCAATTATCACCAATCTCCGCACCGCCAGGACGGTCAGGGATAATATCTTCTGGAAATATCTTGCCGCTCAGAAACTCGGTCTCGATTATGACATCAACCGTGATATATTTGAAAAGGTACAGACTCTTACTCTTGACGATGTGGTGAAGTTCCAGCAGGACAACATCAAAGATCGAGACTACGCCATCTGCATCCTCGGCCGCTATGAAGATTTTGATATGAAGTCACTCTTAGATTATGGTCCAATACAAAAACTCGAACTCAAGGAGATTTTCGGATATTGATGCAGATTATTTGATTTATCCGATAAAAAGGTGTTATCTTTGCGGACACAATTGAAAATTAAACTATCAAATAACTAAAAAATTTAAACATGGCTTACAAAATTACTGAAAACTGTGCAGCTTGCGGTTCTTGCATTGACGAATGTCCCGTAGGAGCTATCTCTGAAGGTGACATTTATAAGATTGATCCTAACTCATGCATTGATTGCGGTGCTTGTGCAGATGCTTGCCCCATGGGTGCTATCGAACAAGCATAATTCGTAGCAACAATTATACAACAAAGGGCGCCCGTAGGTGCCCTTTGTTGATTTTTAGTCAGGAGTATTGAGTTCCTAGTAAGTGTTTTGTAGTTGTTGCAGATAGATTGTGACTCTTTACTTCATCCCAAAATATTCATAATATTTATCCACGATTTGTGTGCTCCATTTATTGTGAAGTTTTTTCATCTGACGGTGATTTAAGGCCCCTTCGCTGCGCCATGTCTCAATTGCTCGGTTATACTCTTTGAAAAGTTCCTTCTCTATCTGCTGAACCAGTTGCATATAGCCGTCGCCCCGGGGATTCCACAAAAGCTCCCAGTTGAAGTATCTCGTCTTGCGTGACTTTTCAATCTCGTGTGAATAAGCCTTTTCCTTCATCATATAACCCATATTGCCAAGTGTCGAACGTCCTTCTTCATTTTGCGAAAGAATATATGGAATGCCTTCTTCCCCGCCGCAGACCCATACCGGCATCGCAACTGTGGTAGGAGGATAACTTACTACCGTCCACATGGTAGTCAGTTCTACCGGCTCACCTTCCTTGACACCCTGTATAACAACGCTGCTGACAGTAGTGTATCTGGCAATGAAATCCTGCTCCACAAACCATCCGGTAGTTTTAGGTCTGTTGAAATCTCCACTCTTGAGGTTGACACCGATCAGAGGATTTTCAAAAGACCTGGAGAGTTCGTTGAAAATGAACTCGGGAGTAATCGCATTGTGCATCACACCGGCCTTGACTACTTCGTCTGCATGCATGTATCTCACATAACCGACACCTCTCTCCGTATCACCCGCAAATGAGAAGTTACTCCTTACAATGTAACCCAGAGGTGCCGTAGCGGGATCATTGACATCAAACCTGACAAATTCATCATTGTTGACCTCATAGTAATAAGCGTTGCCTTTTGCATCTATCACGCCGAGGTTGGCTGCGATGAGCCAGGGTTTTTCGAGTGAATTGAGAAGGGTTTCAAACTCTGCCGCATCAGCACAATTTCCAAGGGCAAGTTTCATTATGTAGCCGTTATTGTCGGCATTCTCTTCTTTCTCTGTGGGCTCGATATTGTATGACATCGTATTCATTATGGCAAATCCCGCCTCGTTAACTCCCATCCAGACTGATTTTGGATTGGGATTATCGGTCTGAGCGATAGCAGAAAAGGCATATTTGTCACCATGGAAATATCTCACCAGATTTTGGGCGGCACCCGTATCACGATGTTTCCACAAAAGAGGCCTTCCGTCAGGGGTGACCCTACCTGAAATGATGGCACTGGTGCAGGCAAAAATATCTGACGATATTACCATCAAAAGGCAGCAAAGAGCAGTTACGATTAATTTTTTCATATTTGATAGTTATTATATGGTTGATTACTCTTTATAGTTATCCGGCAATGATTTTTTTCAATATTGCCTTCAAACTTTAAAGTTGCTAAAATAAAGTGAGATATTGGTATTTTATTCGTAAATTTGCAAGATAAATCTTATACGGAATATGGGAATTTCATCTATAATAAGGAAGCTGTTCGGAACGAAATCAGACAGGGACCTGAAACAGCTCAAACCTATACTTAACAACATACATAACGCATACAGTCGTATTGACGCTCTATCTGATGATGATCTGAGGAGCGAATCCGCTGCAATAAGAGCCAAAGTTTTGGATTATGTGGCAGAAGATGAAGCCAGAGTGGTCTCCATCAGAGAGCAACTCGAGGATGTGGAGATAGCCGTTTCGGAGAAAGAGAAACTCGCGACCGAACTTGACGAACTTATCAAAAAAATAGACAAAAAGCTCGAGGAAGTACTAAACCAGGTACTCCCCGAAACTTTTGCAATAGTAAAATCCACAGCAAGACGATTTAAGGAGAATCCCGTCATAAGGGTTAAAGCCACACAGTTTGACCGCGACCTGAGCGCCACCCACGATTTCGTCACCATCAAAGGCGACATTGCCGAATGGAAAAATTCCTGGATGGCAGGCGGCAATATGATTACCTGGGATATGGTGCACTATGACGTTCAGTTGTATGGCGGTGCAGTGCTCCACTCGGGCAAAATTGCAGAGATGGCTACGGGTGAGGGAAAAACCCTTGTGGCCACACTTCCGGTATTCCTCAATGCTCTCACAGGTAAGGGCGTTCATGTGGTAACGGTCAACGATTACCTCTCCAAACGTGACTCCGAATGGATGGGCCCCCTCTATATGTTCCACGGGTTGAGTGTCGATTGCATCGATAAACACCAACCCAATTCCGATGCCAGAAAACGCGCCTATGCTGCCGACATAACATTCGGTACCAACAACGAATTCGGTTTTGACTACCTCAGGGACAATATGGCTCTCAATCCCGAGGACCTCGTGCAGCGCAAACACCATTTTGCAATCGTCGATGAGGTGGACTCGGTTCTCATCGACGACGCACGTACTCCGCTGATCATTTCAGGTCCGGTACAGCGTAGCGGCGACGAAACCTTCATAGAATACAAACCCTATGTGCAGCGTCTCTACAATGAACAACGCACACTTGTCAACCAGACCCTGAACGAGGCCAAGAAACTGATTGCCGCAGGCGAAATCAAGGACAAGGGTGAAATATTGCTCCTCAGAGCACACAAGGGACTCCCAAAATATGCACCTCTCATCAAATACCTCAGCGAACCCGGCATCAAACAGATTTTACAGGATGTGCAGAGCAAGATCATTAAGGCCGCCTTCACTGAAAAGGATATCGAGCAGAGAATTATTACCAACGAGTTGTTTTTCGTCATAGATGAACACCAAAGGAGCGTCGAACTTACCGATAAGGGTAACGAAGTGCTCGCCAAAGCCGTAGGTGACGCTGACTTCTTCCTTATGCCCAAACTTGGAGACGAGGTTTCAAAAATCGACCAGATGGAGATCTCTCCCGAAGAAAAAAGCCAGAAAAAGGACGAGCTTTACTCCAATTATTCTCTCAAAGCCGAGAGAATGCACACTGTTGACCAGCTCTTGAAGGCATATTCGATGTTTGAGAAGGATGTGGATTATGTGGTAATTGACAACAAAGTAAAGATTGTGGATGAAAGTACCGGCCGTATCATGGAAGGACGCCGCTGGAGCGACGGTCTCCATCAGGCTGTTGAGGCCAAGGAGAATGTAAAAGTCGAAGCAGCCACACAGACTTTCGCCACCATCACCCTTCAGAATTACTTCAGGATGTACCATAAACTTTCCGGAATGACAGGTACGGCGGAAACGGAGGCAGGCGAGTTCTGGAGCATCTACAAGCTCGACGTGGTGGTTATACCTACCAACCGCCCCATTATCAGAGACGACCAGGACGACTTGATATACAAGACGAAGAAAGCAAAATACAATGCAGTTATAGCCCATATCGGTGAACTTGTGAGACAAAAACGTCCGGTTCTGGTGGGTACCACCTCGGTAGAAATATCCGAATATCTGAGTCGTCTGCTGAAGTTACACGGCATTGATCACCAAGTGCTCAATGCCAAACAGCATGCACGCGAGGCCGAGGTTGTGCTACATGCGGGCAAACCGGGCACCGTAACCATTGCCACTAACATGGCGGGACGTGGTACCGACATCAAGATCTCCGATGAAGTAAAAGAGGCGGGAGGTCTTGCAATCATAGGTACGGAGCGTCATGACAGCCGCCGCGTAGACCGTCAGCTCAGAGGACGTGCCGGACGTCAGGGAGACCCCGGAAGTTCTATTTTCTATGTATCGCTTGAGGATGACCTGATGCGTATCTTCGGATCCGACAGGATTTCCAAGGTGGTCGATTCGATGGGTATGCAGGAAGACGAGGCTCTTCAGGCTTCGATGCTCTCCAACGCTATCGAGAGGGCACAGAAGAAAGTCGAGGAGAATAACTTCGGCACACGAAAAAGGCTCGTGGACTATGATGACGTTATGAACTCTCAAAGGGAGGTTGTATATACCAAGAGGCGTAGTGCCCTAACGGGTGAACGTATCGATGTGGATGTACTCAATATGACTACAGACTATTGCGAAATGTTCGTAGATTCCAACCGTCATCTCACTTACGATCTCTTCTGCGAAGAGTTGATGAAGGTACTTTCCATCGTTCCCGATTTTGACGAAGCCTCATATGAGCATTTCAATAAAGCGCAACTTACGGAACAGCTTCAACAGAGTGTTTCCAGTGTGATGCAACGCAGGTTCGATACCCTTATTGCGCAGACATGGCCTGTAATCAGCCACGTATATGACACCAAGAGGATGTTTTACCAGAATATCCAGATCCCCGTCTCCGACGGCAAGATGGTGTACGGTATCCTTGTAGATCTGAGGAAGGCCTATGAGAGCAAGGGTAAGGAATTGATTCGTGCCGTGCAGAAAACCATCACCCTAAGGGTTATCGACGAGTATTGGAAAAACCATCTTCGCGATATGGACGACCTCAAGCAAGCTGTGCAACATGCCGCCTATGAGCAAAAAGACCCGATCCTCGTCTACAAAGGAGAGAGTTTTGAACTCTTTATCAAGGTGCTTGAGGGCATCAGCAAGGATGTTCTTGCATTCTTGCTTCGTTCATTCCTATTCCTGAGAACCGATCAGCAGCCACAGGAGGTTGCAACTGAGGGTCACACCAAGAAAACCGATCTGAGCGGAATGAGAGAGAGTCGTCCCGATCTGCTTACCAACACTTCGGAACCTAGATCCAACGCTCCGGCCAGAGCCGAGAAAAAAGTTGGCCGCAACGACCCTTGCCCCTGCGGCAGCGGAAAAAAATACAAGAATTGTCACGGAAGAAACTAACAAGAGATTATAATCATAGAATATGGAAAAGTTCGATATCATAGTAATCGGCTCCGGCCCGGGAGGGTATGTTGCTGCAATCCGTGCTTCCCAGCTGGGATTTAACACGGCAGTAGTAGAAATGAATGAACTCGGCGGAGTGTGCCTCAACTGGGGATGTATCCCTACAAAAGCCCTTCTAAAGAGTGCCCAAACCTATAAATATGCACAACACTGTGCTGAATACGGTTTTTCGGCATCAAATGTAACTGCAGATCTGGACGCAATAGTTTCAAGAAGCAGGAGCATTTCCGACACGATGAACAAGGGTATCGCTTACCTTTTCAAGAAAAACAAGATAACTATGATTCAGGGAGTTGGCACTCTCCTCCCGGGCAAACAGGTGCAGGTTACTGCGGAAGATGACAGTACCGCCGTTTACAAGGCAGACCACATCATCATTGCCACCGGAGCCAGGGCTGCTTCCCTACCCTTTGCTCCAATTGACGGTGATAGAATTATTTCTTACCGGCAGGCCCTTATACCAAACAAGCTCCCCAAGAGCATGGCAATCATAGGATCCGGTGCCATCGGCAGTGAGTTTGCATTCTTTTACAGATCCCTCGGAGTGGAGGTAACTCTCATTGAATACCTCGACAGAGTTCTACCCGTTGAGGATGACGATGTGAGCGCACAAATCAGCCGTTCATTCCGCAAAATGGGCATGAAAGTGATGGTATCTTCTCAGGTAAAAGGCGTTGATACCACCGGAAAGCTATCCCGCCTTACTGTCCTTACAAAGAAAGGCGAAGAGAGTGTAGAGGCTGAACTGGTGCTCTCCGCTGTGGGAGTGGTTCCCAACACCGAAATACTGGGACTTGAATCTGTGGGCATCGAGACCGTCAAGGGCAAAATCACGGTTGACCAATACTACAAGACTGCTGTTGAAGGAATTTATGCCATCGGAGATGTAATCCCCACTCAAGCACTTGCGCACGTTGCTTCAGCTGAGGGCGTCTGCTGCGTAGAGGCCATAGCGGGACTCAATCCACAGCCCATTGACTACTCGCTCATCCCCGGTTGTACTTATATTTCACCCGAAGTAGCCTCTGTGGGCATGACGGAGAGAGCGGCAAAAGAGAAGGGTTTCGCATACAAGGTTGGCAAGTTTCCATTTACCGCCTCAGGTAAAGCTACCGCAGCCGGCGAAAGAGATGGATTTGTCAAACTGGTAGTGGAGGAGCAGAGCGACCGCGTACTCGGAGTCCATATTGTAGGAGCCAACGCATCGGAAATGATTGGCGGGATGGTGCTTGCCTGTAAGCTAGGTGCAACTGCATCTACCGTCATGAAGACAATTTTCCCTCACCCCACAATGAGCGAAGCTATTATGGAGGCAGCTGCGGCAGTACATTCCGAGGCTATACATATATAAACTCATTAACCTTAAATTTCGGATTATGGCAGAAAAAAATTCTTCCCTACAGACACATGCCCACGAAATAACCCGAATACCCGTGGGCACTGACATCCGTGCGGCATTCCTCTTTTCGGAGAAAGATGTAAGGATTGACGGCACATTTACCGGAGATATCATCACTGCAGGTAAATTGATTATCGGCGAAACAGGATATCTGTGCGGCAATATTTGCTGCAAAAATGCCGATATCTACGGCCGCATTGACGGTGACGTAATAATCGGTGACACTCTGATGTTACAGAGCACCTGTATATTCAAGGGACTCCTTCAAGCCCACAAATTGAGTGTAGAGAGCGGTGCACGTTTCAACGGTACCTGTAAAATCATCACTCAAGAGGAATACAAAAAAATGGAGGAAGAGTTCAGAGGCAATTCCCCGGAGACCGAGGATTCCCAAAAGAGCGACTCCAAAAAATAGATTATCAGATTTCCTTGCGGATATTGTATTTATTCCTCTCCAGGCTATTTCTGGAAATAAGTTCACCAAGGAATCCGGTTAGGAAAAGCATCACACCAATTATGGCCATCAGCAGTGCCAAATAAAATAGAGGTTGGTCCGTTACGGGACGGAAGATGCTGCCATGCGCCTGTGCAATGAGTTTGGCCACAATCAGCCAAATTGCGATCACAATACCTATGACAAAAGTCAGTATACCGATGCTCCCAAAAAAGTGCATCGGTTTTTTGCCGAATACCTGAAGAAACCAGACGGAAAGCAGGTCGAGGAAACCATTTATGAAACGGTTAAGACCAAACTTGCTCTTGCCATATTTACGGGCCTGATGCTGCACTACCTTTTCACCTATAGTACCGAAACCAGCCTGTTTAGCCAGATAGGGAATAAAACGGTGCATCTCTCCATAAACCTCAATACTTTTGATAACTTCTTTGCGATAAGCCTTAAGGCCGCAGTTCATGTCGTGGAGTTTGATACCTGTCACCCTACGGGCTGTGGCATTGTATATCTTTGAAGGAATATTCTTTGTAAAAGTCCCATCATAGCGTTTTTTCTTCCAACCGGAAACCAGGTCATAACCCTCTTCCTTGATCATCCTGATCATCTCGGGAATCTCCTCGGGACTATCCTGAAGATCGGCATCCATAGTGACCACCATATCACCTCTTGCGGCTTCAAATCCGGTATAAAGCGCCGCTGATTTGCCGTAGTTGCGACGGAATGAGATGCCTCTTATCTCAGGATAACTTTTCTTGAGTTCCTCAATAACCTGCCAGGAGTTGTCGGTACTGCCATCATCAACCATGATGATTTCATATTTCAATTGCTCCGAAGCAAGTGCTCTGCCGATCCACGACACCAGTTCGGGAAGGGATTCGGCTTCGTTGAAAAGTGATATAACGATAGAAAGGTCCATATCTCAAATTGTATTGTCGTCGTCGGTAAAAATGGTCTTGGGCGTAATGGAACGCGCAATTATTGCAGAAATTATCAGACCTAATATAAAATTCCAGATAAAAGTGGATATACAGGAGTACTTAGCAAAATTGTCCTCCAACTTGAGCATCATATCTGTCACATTGCCCGGAAGCGATGCAAATTCAGGTGCGGAGTAAAACGCCTCGAACATTTCCGTCACCATTTCCGGAAAGAGGAAAGTGTACATAAAGAAGGTGTATACCGCACAGATAAGTGAAGAAAAGAGACATATCCTTACTCCCTGTCTGAAAACGGGGCTCTGCGGCTCTACCTTAAGAAATTTTTTCATAAAAAAATAGAGCAGCCAAACGGAGCCCACAAACTTTACAAGCCAGAAAAGAAACTTAAGTGCAGTATTCTCGAAAAGAGCGTTGAACGAAATTAAAACCACCGTAACCAGAGCAAGAAAGAGTTCGTCACGGGCCGCTTCGCTCCAATGTGAAATAGTTGTTGATTTGGGTGCCATGTCTCTGTTATTCAGTATAAATTATTGCTATTAAGGTTGCAAAGATACGAAATAATATCTTACCTTTGCGAGTTGAAACAGAAAAATGAACAATAACATATATCATGATTAAAATAACTTTTCCTGACGGCAGTGTCAAAGAATATCCCAAAGGCATCACTCCTTACCGGATAGCCGAGAGCATAAGTCCCAGACTTGCCGCCGACATTCTGGTTGCTACAGTCAACGGCTCTATACACGACCTTGAAAGACCTATTGTCGAAGATGCCACCATCAAACTCCACAAATGGGAAGACCAGGAGGCAAAAAGCACATTCTGGCACTCCTCAAGCCATCTTATGGCTGAGGCTCTCGAAATACTCTATCCGGGCGTCAAGTTTGGCATAGGTCCCTCCATCGAGAATGGCTTCTATTACGACGTGGACCTGGGAGAGAGACAAATAGTGGAGGCCGACCTGGCGAAGATAGAGAAAAAGATGATCGAGCTTGCCCAGCAGAAGGAGCGCTTCACCAGAATCGATGTCTCCAAAGCCGAGGCGATGGCCAAATATAGCGCCAAGGGTGATGAATACAAATGCGAACTCATAGGTGACCTGGAAGACGGCACCATCACTTTCTACACCAACGGTGTATTCACCGATCTCTGCCGTGGTCCTCACCTGAGAGACACATCGGTAATTAAGGCAGTAAAACTCACAACCATTGCAGGCGCATACTGGAGGGGTGACGAGAAGAACAAGATGCTCACCCGCATCTATGGTATTACTTTTCCAAAAAAATCACTCCTCGACGAATATCTCATAATGCTCGAAGAGGCCAAAAAAAGAGACCACCGAAAACTTGGAAGAGAACTCGAACTCTTTGCCTTTTCCCCGAAAGTGGGCCAGGGTCTGCCCTTGTGGCTTCCCCGCGGCGCAGCTTTAAGAGAGCAACTGGAGATGTTCCTTAAAAAAGTACAGAAGGAGCATGGCTATCTGCCGGTGATCACTCCACATATCGGCCAGAAGGAGCTCTATGTAACGTCGGGGCACTATGCAAAGTATGGCCAGGACTCATTTCGTCCCATAAGCACACCTCAGGAGGGTGAAGAGTTCCTTCTCAAGCCAATGAACTGCCCCCACCATTGCGAGATATACAAGACCAAACCCCGCTCGTACAAGGATCTTCCCCTGCGCCTTGCAGAGTTTGGAACCGTGTACCGCTACGAGCAGAGCGGTGAACTCCACGGATTGACACGCGTACGTGGCTTCACTCAGGACGACGCGCACATTTTCTGCCGCGAAGACCAGATAAAAGAGGAATTCTGCAAGGTAATCGACATTGTACTCTATATCTTCAAAACTCTCGACTTCAAGGACTTTAACGTCCAGATTTCTCTCCGCGATCCCAACAATCACGATAAATATATCGGCTCCGACGAAAATTGGGAAAGGGCGGAGAGCGCCATCATTGAGGCAACTAAAGAAAGAGGGCTAGAAACTACCGTAGAGCTCGGCGAAGCGGCTTTTTATGGTCCTAAGCTCGACTTTATGGTTAGGGATGCCATTGGACGCAAGTGGCAATTGGGCACCATCCAGGTGGACTACAACCTCCCTGAACGCTTCGAACTCGAGTATGTAGGCAGCGATGACAAGAAATACCGCCCCATAATGATTCACCGCGCTCCCTTCGGATCCATGGAGAGATTTGTCGCCGTTCTCATTGAGCACACTAGTGGAAAGTTTCCTTTATGGCTCGCTCCCGATCAAGTTATTGTGCTGCCTATCAGCGAAAAATACAACGATTTTGCAAAAAAAGTTTGTGAATTGCTTAATAATTCCGATATTCGCAGCTCCATAGACGATCGTAACGAGACTATTGGCAAGAGGATACGCGAAAATGAGATTAAGCGTATTCCCTATTTGCTGGTGGTTGGAGAGAAGGAAGAGTCAACAAATTGTGTCTCCGTAAGGAAGCAGGGAGAAGGTGACAAAGGCACAATGACAATAGAAGAATTCGTTACTTTCATAAAAGAGGAAATCGAGCAACAGCTCAGTTAACTATATTTATTAACTAATTATAGGAGGATAACACTATAGCGACAAACTACAAACCACAAAAACCCAAACCATTATACAAGGGGCCGCGACAGCCTGATCGCAGATTGCCTCGCGACCGCAAGGAAGAGGGTTTAAGGATCAACGAAGCCATTACTGCACCGCGTGTAAGAGTTGTCGGGGATAATATTCCGGAGCAGGGCATATATCCGCTTTCACAGGCTTTGGATATGGCTCAATCACAAGAGCTTGATCTGGTTGAGATTTCGCCTAATGCCGATCCTCCCGTATGCAAGATACTGGATTACCAGAAATATCTGTATCAGCAGAAAAAAAGGGCGAAGGAACAAAAGGCAAATGCTGCCAAAATAGTGATTAAGGAGATTAGGTTCGGCCCCAACACTGATGAGCACGATTTCCAGTTTAAGTTGAACCACGCAAAGAATTTCCTCTCCGAGGGATCAAAAGTTAAGGCCTATGTCTTTTTCAGAGGACGTTCGATACTCTTCTCCGACCAGGGTGAAAAACTCCTTTTAAGGTTTGCACTGGAACTCGAAGAGTATGGAAAGGCAGAACAGATGCCAAAGTTGGAAGGAAAGAGGATGATAATGATGATTGCCCCCATCAAAAAGAAATAATTTTTTTAACAACCATATTAAAACAAGTTAACACATTTAACTATGCCAAAAATCAAGACCAACTCCGGTACAAAGAAGCGTTTTACGCTCACCGGTTCTGGAAAAATAAAAAGAAAACATGCTTACAAGAGTCATATTCTGACAAAGAAGACCAAGAAGCAAAAAAGAAGACTCACTCAGTTCGGTTTAATTGACAAAGCCGATGAAAAGAGAGTGAAACTCTTGTTAGTAAAGTAATTGATTGATGTTTAACCCGGATGTCCAGCTTGTACAAGTCTCATAACGAGCGCTGGCCTCCAAAACCAAAATTTCATTATGCCAAGATCGGTTAACTCGGTAGCTTCAAGAGCACGCCGTAAGAAAATTTTAAAGCAAACTCGCGGTAATTTTCTCTCAAGAAAGAATGTTTGGACCGTAGCCAAGAATACCTATGAAAAAGGTTTGACCTACGCATACCGTGACCGCAAAACCAAGAAACGCAACTTCCGTTCACTTTGGATTGTACGTATCAATGCAGCTGCACGTCAGCATGGCATGAGTTATTCCCAGTTTATGGGCAAGCTCGCAAAGCAGAATGTTGGCCTCAACCGCAAAGTTCTCGCCGACCTCGCCATGAACAATCCTCAGGCATTCGAAGCTATTGTAAATTCTGTAAAATAGTTCTCCTTGACCTTTAAGGAAATATATGGGAACAAATGGGTACGGTTCGGGTTCTGGACCGTACTCTATACTTTGTGGGTAATATGGATCCGCAACTGGTGGTGGATATTCGGACTAATCGTCATTTTCGACATATTTATCACCAAAAAGGTGAAGTGGGCCTTCTGGAAGAAGAAATACAAAGAGGGTGAGAAACGCAACGTATGGCTTGATTGGCTTGATGCCCTCATTTTTGCAGTAATAGTTGTAAGTTTCATCAACATCTTTTTTTTCCAGGCCTTCAAAATTCCCTCTTCCTCAATGGAGAGTTCTCTTATGACAGGAGATTATCTGTTTGTAAGCAAGGTAGCCTACGGACCCAAAATGCCGCAGACCCCGGTATCAATGCCCTTCATTCACAATGTTTTTCCCGGAACACTCAAGAAGAGCTACTCCACCATACTGCAATTTGATCATAAACGCATCGCCGGCTTCGGCAATGTCAAGCGTGACGATTATGTGGTCTTCTGCTTTCCTCACGGCGACACGGTGCTGACCCAAGCTCCGATCGAGGATTATTACACACATGTGAGAATGAATGGCCGTGACTACACAGTCAAGACTTTTGGACCGCTGATCTCCCGCCCTACCGACAAGAAGGACCATTACGTTAAAAGATGCGTTGCCATTGCAGGTGACACTCTCGAAATAGTAGATGGACAACTCTTTGTCAATGGGACACCTCAGAAGGAATATCCGGGCATCCAGAATAGCTGGAGGGTTGTTACCAACGGTACAGCCATCAATCCGGTACACCTTAGGGATATCGGCATCAACTCATCCGAGGTGTGGTACGACCCCACTCTACCGGGCTATCCTCAATTGCCGCTTACAAAGGGAATGCTCTCATCAGTTCAAGCATTGGGTAATGTCGTGTCAGTAACTCCGAATGTAGATGTGTATCCGCCAGACTATCCCGATTCCTACAGAATGCTCTTCCCCTTCGTGGAGAAAGGCTGGACCAAGGATAACTATGGCCCTATCTGGATTCCCGCCAAGGGAACGACAGTACAGCTCAATGCAGACAATATCGACTTCTACAGGAGGATCATCGACGTCTATGAGGACAATGATTTTGAAGAAAAAGAGGGTATTTATTACATAAACGGTGAAGAGACAACTACCTACACCTTCAAGCAGGACTATTACTTCATGATGGGCGACAACCGTCATAATTCACTTGATTCACGCTACTGGGGATTCGTTCCCGAGGATCACATTGTGGGCCGACCTGCGGTTATCTGGTTTTCCAAGGATAACAACAAGTCTTTCCCCAAGAACATCAGATGGAGAAGAATCTTGAAGTTTGTCTGATAAAGGCGGTGAAATTTGGATTTTATAAGAAAAAACCATACATTTGCAGCCCCAAAAAAGATTATAATATTAAAAATAGATAACAATGGCACGAGTTTGTCAAGTAACAGGAAAGAAAAGGATGATTGGAAACAACGTTTCCCACTCCAAGAGACGCACGAAACGCGAATTCGCTCCCAATCTCAAGACCAAGAAATTCTGGTCTGAGGAAGAGCAGAGATTCATCACCCTCAAAGTATCTTGCAAGGGTATGAAGACCATCTACAAGAACGGTCTCTCCGCTACCATCAAGAAATCACAGGAAAAAGGTTTGATTAAAGTAGTTTAATATTTACAACTATGTCAAAAAAAGCTAAAGGAAATAGAGTACAGGTCATTATGGAGTGTACTGAGCAAAGAGAGAGCGGTGTACCGGGCATCTCCAGATATATTACTACAAAAAATAAAAAGAACACTACACAGAGATTGGAGCGCAAGAAATACAACCCCTATCTCAAAAAAGTGACTCTTCATCGCGAAATCAAATAACAGACTTATCTTTATATAAATGGCAAAGAAAGCAGTGGCTACATTTGGTAGTAGCCGTCCACAAACAAAAAACTATGTAAAGTGTATCCGTATGGTCAAGTCTGAGCGTACCGGAGCATACGCTTTCCAGGAAGAGCTGTTACCTACTGACCAAGCGAAAGATTTCTTTGAAAAGAAATAAAGTTAAGTAGAGTAACCGGATAAAAAATGCGACCCGTAAAGGTCGCATTTTTTGTTGCATTCCCTCTTCTAGAAGGGCAGATCGTCAGGGCCATCGGACATAAGATCGTCCGAAGAAACAAACTGCTCAGATTGTGGAGCCGGTTGCGAAGCAGACTTTGATGCCGGTCTCGTGGCCGTGGCCTGTGGTTCAGTCTGTCTTGGACCACCCGCAGATTCATCCCACGCACCCTCTCTGGGCAATGTGTCATCCCTACGACCGAGAAGTTGGATAGAGTCGGCCAAAATCTCCGTGATGTAGCGTTTCTGTCCGTTGGCATCATCCCAAGAACGGCTTCTAATACGTCCCTCCACATAGATCTGACTACCTTTTTTGATAAACCTGCTAGCCAAATCAGCCAACTGTCTCCAAGCGACTATATTGTGCCACTCAGTAATTTCTCTGGTTTCCCCGCTACGGTCCTTAAATCTCTCCGTAGTTGCAAGGGAAAATGAGGCAACGGATGCGCCACCTTCAAGATGCCTGATTTCAGGATCTCTTCCTACGTTGCCGATAAGTAAAACTTTATTTAGTGCCATAGTTCAAAAATTTTTCTAAATATAGCCTTTTTTGCCGAGACTGGAAAAAATATTTGAGTATAAAAGAGCTTTTTGACTACGAAGCATTGCCGCCTTATCATCCAGATAATCCATCAGATTACTCCCTTCCTCCATTTCGAGGCGTGTTCTGAGACGCTCACGCTTGTTGTAGATACTCATCTCGTTGGTAAGGCGAAATATTGTGACTATTGCATGTGTAGGAAATCCCATGGATATCAGACTACATAGCATCACATCATCCTTTGTGAGTGAGGGGTGTTCCTCTTTGAGTCGGGTTATAAGGCCACAATGGCATTTGTCAGCCAGATAGTCCATGTCGTAAAAAATATTGTTCTTATCCCTGAGTGTCGTCAGAAAATAAGACCTGACCTTTGAATGGAGCAAAGTGGCATTTTCAGGACTAAGAGAGACACAGTCCATAATACCTATGACCATCTGCATCACTTTGTTCAGGGTTTTGGAGAGTTTTTCATCATCATGCCTCTTATTCCTGAGCTGTTGTGATATCTTCTCCCTCAACCGCATTTCCCTGCGTTTTATCCTGCAAAGAGTGATTGAAAGAATGATTGTTGTTAAAACAAAAAGCGACAGTAAGGCATAGACAACCCACTGCCATGCCGCCACGTCTGTGGCGGTGATAAATAAAGTTTTGGACATTTGTAATAAGTTTTAATGGGTTAAGTCTCTGTATTTCGCTGTCGCAGCACCTCAAAACAGATAACTGCCACAGAGACGGAGACATTGAGCGAATCGCAGATTCCACCCATTGGGATGCGGATTTTCGCATCTGAACGCTCTTTCCAAAAATTTGAAAGACCCGTATCTTCCCTACCGAATACAATTGCAACAGCTCCCCTCATATCGGTATCATAATAGAGTGAGGCATCCTGTAATTGTGTTATAAGAATAGAAACATCATGCATTTTTAGCCACTGAAAGGCCTCTTCGGATGTGCAACATACACACCGGACGCTGAAGCAGGCACCGGTACTCGCCCTTATTACATTGGGGTTGAAAACATCTGCCAAAGGATCACATACCATCACACAATCAGCACCGCAGGCATCCGCAGTTCTGAATATGGCTCCAAGATTGCCCGGTTTCTCAATGGACTCCACCACGATCACAAGCGGGTTGTCGCCTAGAGTAATTTCCTCCGGCATCAGCGGCTTCATCCTCATCAAGGCAATTACTCCTTCGGTACTGCCGCGATAAGCGATTCTGTCATAAAGATTGGCAGATACTTCGAAAATCTCTACCTCGGCAGCAACCTCAGGCAATTCAGCGCTCTCCATATATGCGGGACAATAGAAGATGGATACGGGGATAAATCCCGCTTCGATGGCCCTGCTGAGTTCACGCTGCCCTTCAACCACGAAAAGAGCTCTTTCTCTACGCTCCCAAGACTTGCTCTGAAGCAGGATGAGTTCTTTTATGCGAGGATTACGTGCGGAGGTTATCTTCTCTGCCGCCATCAGTCATTCTGTTTTCTTATGGCTTGCCTCCGGCCTCATCTGAGGGAAGAAAATTACATCCTGGATGGAAGTAGAATTGGTCATAAGCATTGCAAGGCGATCGATACCCATACCGAGACCCGAGGTGGGCGGCATACCATACTCCAAAGCACGAACAAAGTCCAAATCGATGAACATAGCTTCGTCGTCTCCCTTCTCCTGGAGTTTGATCTGATCATGGAACCTGTCAAGCTGATCGATGGGATCATTGAGTTCGCTGTATGCATTGGCCACCTCCTTACCATTGACGAATAGTTCGAATCGCTCGGTCAGCGCAGGGTCCTCCCTATGACGTTTGGTCAGAGGAGACATCTCCACGGGATAATCCGTGATGAAAGTGGGCTGCACCAGATGCTTTTCGCAATATTCGCTGAATATGGCATCTATCAGTTTACCGACACCCATAGAGGGCGATACGGGAATATTTAGATGGTCACAAGTCTTGCGAAGTTGCGCTTCATCCATACCGGTAATATCCACACCGGCATATTCTTTAATCGCTTCAAGCATCGGAAGACGTCTGTAGGGCTTTTTAAACTCGATCTCATTGCCCCAAACATCAAATTTGGTCTTACCATTAAGTGCAATGGCGATTCTCTCAACCAACTTCTCAACAAACTCCATCATCCATACATAATCCTTGTATGCTACATAAATCTCCATGCAGGTGAACTCCGGATTGTGAGTTCGGTCCATACCTTCATTACGGAAATTCTTTGAAAACTCGTAAACACCGGTGAAGCCGCCGACAATAAGCCTCTTAAGGTAGAGTTCGTTGGCAATTCTGAGGTATAGGGGAATATCGAGGGCGTTATGGTGAGTGACAAAGGGTCTGGCAGCAGCTCCGCCGGGAATGGGCTGAAGAATGGGTGTTTCAACCTCGAGATACCCGTGCTCATTAAAAAAGTCCCTCATCGTGGAGACGATTTTAGTTCTTCTGATAAAGGTATCTCTCACATGAGGATTGACGATAAGATCAACATATCTCATCCTGTAACGAAGTTCCGGATCGGAGAATGCATCGTACAACTCTCCCTCTTTCTCTTTTACGATGGGAAGTACGCGGAGAGATTTGCTGAGCAATTTAAGAGATCTCGCATGGACCGAAAGTTGTCCCGTCTGTGTAATGAAAGCGAAACCCTTGATACCTATGATGTCACCTATATCCAAAAGTTTCTTGAAAACGGTATTGTAAAGGGTCTTATCCTCACCTTCGCAGATTTCGTCACGTTTTATATAGACCTGAATCTTTCCATGCTCGTCCTGAAGCTCCACAAATGAAGCAGCGCCCATAATGCGACGGCTCATTATCCTTCCGGCGATGGATATGTCATTGAAATTGCCTTTTTCTGCATCATAGCCCTCCTTAATCTCTCTTGAGGTGGCATTGACGGGAAATTCCTCGGCAGGATAGGGGTCTATGCCCAAATCCTTCAGTTGTTGCAGAGCAGCGCGGCGATTCAATTCCTGTTCGTTGAGATCTGTCATTTCCATAGTGTAAACCTGTCAGTTAAGTATTCCTTATGTTATATCTGGCAAAAATAAGAATATTTATGGATAAAGGCATAAAAATTGTTTATCTTTGTAAAATTGCAGAAATCAATATGAGCATTGAGAAAAAATGGATAGTAATGGAGCCGGGCAACCCGGCTCTTGTACGCCAGCTCACACAGGAGCTGGGTATTGATTCTGTATTGGCTAATCTACTGGTCCAAAGAGGTATCGATACTTTTGCCAAGGCAAGGGAGTTTTTCCGTCCCGACCTTTCAAAGCTACATGATCCCTTTTTGATGAAGGATATGGATAAGGCCGTCGAACGTCTTCACAAGGCAGTTGTAAAGAGAGAAACCATCCTAATCTACGGAGACTATGATGTGGATGGTACTACAGCGGTAGCTCTGGTCTATTCATTTATGAAATGCCTCACCAACCGCGTGGAATATTATATTCCCGATAGATATGATGAAGGCTACGGCATTTCCTACAAGGGCATAGATACTGCACGGGATCACAACTGCACCCTGATCATTGCACTGGACTGCGGCATCAAGGCTATCGAGAAAGTGAACTACGCAAAAAGTCTGGGTATAGATATGATTATCTGCGACCACCATCTGCCGGATGAGAAACTTCCCGATGCCGTGGCAGTGCTCGACCCCAAGCGACAGGATTGCAACTATCCCTTCGATGACCTTTCCGGCTGTGGAGTAGGCTTCAAGTTGGTCCAGGGCTACGCCCAAAAACATGATATCCCTTTTGAAAATATAGTCTCACTGCTCGATCTTCTGGTGGTCAGCATTGCTTCCGACCTGGTTTCCGTCACCGGAGAGAATCGGGTACTGGCCTACTACGGACTCAAACAACTCAACGAAAACCCTCGTGAGGGTCTGCAAACTATCATCAAGCTCTCGGGACTCGAAAAGCACCGCATCACCATCGACGAAATAGTCTTTAAAATAGGCCCCCGCATCAATGCAGCAGGCAGAATGGAGTCGGGTAAAACCGCAGTAGATATGCTCACATCCAGGGATGAAGATGAGTCTAAGGAGATCGGAGCGGCCATTAATGCTCACAACAACGACCGCAAAAGAGTTGACCGCGAGATTACCGAAGAAGCGCTTAAAATGGTGAAGAGCCTCCCCGGTTTCGAAAACAAAAAATCCACAGTGGTGTACAACCCCTCCTGGCACAAGGGAGTCGTGGGTATCGTGGCATCCCGCCTGGTTGAGGCCTACTACCGTCCAACCATCGTACTCACCCAGTCGAATGGATTGATCACGGGCTCTGCACGCTCCATCCAGGGCTTTGACCTCTATGAAGCCATCGAATCCTGTTCAGACCTTCTGGAGAACTTCGGAGGACATATGTATGCTGCAGGACTCACTCTCAAAGAGGAAAATCTTCAGATATTCACCGAGCGTTTTGAGAACTATGTGGCCTCCAAAATCGACGATGTAACCCTGACACCGATTATCAATATCGACTCATATCTGGACTTCAAGCAGATTACACCCAAGTTTTTCAGGCTGCTCAAACAATTCCAGCCCTTCGGTCCCGGCAACCTCTCCCCTGTTTTCATTACTGAAAATGTTTACGACAATGGTAACGGACGAAGAGTGGGCTCTGCTGAAGCCGGTATGAAGCACCTCAAACTGGAACTCATTCAAGAGGACGAACCTTACAGATATATTTCGGCGATCGCCTTTAACCTTTCTGAAAATTTCGAACATATTCAGGGCGGCAATCCCGTGGATATTTGCTATTCCATTGCTGAAAATTATTATCGGGGCATCGCCAACATCCAGCTCCGCGTTAAGGATATAAAGGAAAAAGAGTTGTTCTGAACTCAATGATGTTGCATTAGACAGCAGATGAGATAATTACCATCATACGATGCAACGTTTGCTACCATAATTGCATCTATATTAAGGGGATATAATATTACACAATTATGAAAAGGCTACTTTCTCTACTTGTGATGTCACTGATGCTGGCATCCTGCTATATTGAAGAATCAGGCAGTCACCTTGAAATAATAAAAGATGAATATGCGCTTGATGACGAGACCTACTGGGAGGGTGGTATCATTTATAAGATATATTCTGAACAAGATTTTTTCACAAAAGTCTTAGAGTTTTCAGCAGATTGTACCAAGTGCACTCTATATACCGGCGTATCTTTCATCAATGGACTTGACAAAGAGGAACTGGTTGTAAGGTCAGACGGAGCTAATCGGCTCATTTTTACTGAAGAGGGTCGTTATGGAGCAATATACAGGCTTTATTTTACAAAGGGCACAAAAGATTCATTTGAAATGAAATGGAAGAATCACACAAAGCTCGAAAAAGACCACATTCCGGACAAATCATTCACCGTCACTATGCACCGTTCTGACTATAGCCCCGGCCTTACCAACTGATTATTCTCCAGGCCAAACACAATCAGACAATTTTTATACTTTTTCGCAACTGCGAAAGAACGACTCCGGAAATGGCAATTGCAAGGGCGAAAATCTGCGTTGTCGTAAAACTCTCTTGTCCCATAAAGTATGCAACTATTGCTGAAACCGCCGGAATCATAGCGGAAAATATGGACGCTTTGGTCATCCCAAGTCCTTCTATTGCTTTTGTATAGAGCACAAAAGAGAGGGAAGAACAGAGCACGGCAAGTGCAATCACTGACTTGAGCACATTAAATGAGAGATATTCAGGCCTCCATTGGGGCAGACCCCAGATCATAAAGGGTATAAAGAATAAAATTGCCCCGACAAGAAACTGCCATGTTGTAATAGTGATGGCATTGTAGGTGCCTGTTAGTCGTTTACAAATGGAAGAGTAACCCACCGCACCTGCAACGGCAAGAAACAGAAAGAGAATTCCGTAATAATTCTCCGAAGAAATAGTGCCATTCCATACAAAAAGAACTATTCCTACAACAGCAATGATTATGCCGGCGACATTGAGGCGGGATAGAGATTCGTTGAATAACAACCTGCCCATAATCATTGTAAATATGGGGATTGTGGCAACTATTACTGCCGATAAAGTGGCCGACCCGGTGATTTTCAAACCATAGGATTCTCCTATAAAATAGATGAAGGGTTCGAAAAATGCCAGCAGCAACATCCACTTCATATCCTTGTGTGCCACCTTTTGCAAAGTACGGGTAATCATGGAAAAGAGAAGCATTATAACCCCCGAAAGCAGCATCCTCATAAATATGAAAATAAAGATCGGCACTCCAATTGCGATGAGATCGTTGGTCCATATAAAGGAGAATCCCCACAGAATAGTGGCGGTTATAATGGATATATAGAGGGAAAGTTTACTTTTGGTCTTAGTCATCGAAAGAGAGTGGTAATGAGGAGTTCAGAGCTGTAAGCCGTGAATCGCGCACCACCGGAACGCCGTTGACGAGAGTATGCACAACCGTTGAGGTGAATCCAGTAAAAGGCGACCATCCGCATCTGCAAACGGTTGATGCGTCAGAGGGCCTATTCGGGTCAACTATGGTAATATCCGCAAAATACCCCTCACGGAGATAGCCTCTGCGGGAGATCTTGAAGCAATCTGCGGGAGAATGGCACATCAACCTCACCACGTCGGTAAGTGCAAAAACACCCTGACGTGAAAGTTCGAGCATGGCCCGAAGTGAGTGCTGTACCAATGGGATGCCGGAGGGCGACTGCAAATATGGAGCCTCTTTCTCTGATAATAAGTGCGGTGCATGATCAGTCGCTACTACTGATATTACCCCTTGGCGTGCTGCCTGACGGAGCGCCTCGCGGTCGGAGGAGCTTTTGATGGCGGGATTGCATTTTATCAGAGAGCCATATTGCTCATAGTCGCTGTCACAGAACCATAGATGATGCACGCATACCTCACCGGTAATACGATCACTTTTCACCCTTGCCTCGCGCAGCATTTCTACCTCTTCTGCAGTACTGATATGAAGTATGTGCAGGCGAGAGGAGTATTTCAGCGCCAGAGCTATAGCCTTGCGGGTGGATGCTATACAGGCCTCTCGACTGCGTATTTGCGGATGCATATCGAATGGTATCTCATCGCCGAAACGCTCACGGGCTGTAGCAGTGTTCGCGAGGATTATGGATTCCTCCTCGCAATGGGTTGCAATCAATACAGTCGCTTTCGAAAAGATAGCATCCAGCGTTTCGGGATTGTCTACCAGCATATTTCCGGTGGAAGAGCCCATAAAGACCTTGATGCCGCAGACATTTCGCGGATCAGTTGCAAGCAGTTCGGAGAGATTGTCGTTGGATGCTCCGATATAGAATGAATAGTTTGCAAGAGAGTCCTCCGCTGCCCTGCCGAACTTTTTCGCAAGCAATTCCTGGGAGCACACCGGAGGATTATTGTTGGGCATATCCATATAGGAAGTAACGCCTCCCAATACTGCAGCAGCACTTTCAGTAGCAATACTACCCTTATGCTCCGCTCCCGGTTCCCTAAAATGCACCTGATCATCAATAACTCCCGGAAGAATGAGCATTCCCGAAGCATCAATCACCTCCTTCGCCCGTTCCCGCAATTGTGGAAAGTCAGCAGGATCCCTGGTAATCGCACTTATGATGCCATTTTCAACAAAGAGGCCACCTGTAAAAGAGAACCCCTCGTTGATGATTGTACCATTTTCAATAAAAATGCTCATGTAAATAGTTGGATCTTATGCCTTGGGAGCGGCTTTGATCTTGCGGAATCTTAGCCTGATTACACCCCAGAAGGCTTCGCCAAAAATGCCGCTGCTCATTTTGGAAGTCCCTTCGGTACGGTCGACAAAAATAATGGGAACCTCAACGATCTTGAATCCGAGTTTGTAGGTGTTGTATTTCATTTCAATCTGAAATCCGTAACCTTTCATCCTTATATTTGAAAAATCGATCGTCTCGAGCACCTTACGACGATAGCACTTAAAACCTGCCGTGGTGTCATAGACCTTCATTCCAAGTACTGTGCGAACATAAGTAGATGCGTAATAGGACATTATCACCCTACCGATAGGCCAGTTGACGACACTGATACCGTTGCAGTAACGTGAACCGATGGCCAGATCTGCGCCATCCTCGTGACAGGCCTTGTAAAGACGCGGCAGATCTTTGGGAGGATGTGAAAAATCGGCATCCATCTCGAAAATATAATCATATTTATGCTCGATTGCCCATTTAAAACCTGTGATATAGGCTGTGCCAAGTCCCTGTTTACCGGCTCTTTCAATAATGAAAAGCGAGTCGGGAAACTCACTCCGGAGAGATTTGACAATAGCTGCCGTGCCGTCGGGCGAACCGTCATCTATGACCAGTATGTGGAAGTCCACCTCCTGCTCTTTGATTGCACGGATAATCTTCTCTATATTCTCCTTTTCATTGTAAGTGGGAATGATAACGACCTGTCGTGTCATAGTCTCTCAAATATTAAGTGTATTATCGTGTAAAGATAGTAAAAAATCATATTCCTCTCAAAGAAAGACCTATTCTCTGACGCTCCAAATCTACATTCACCACTTTGGCGTGAAGCTGCTGATGCAGTTTGAGCACTTGTGAGGGGTCCTCTATACGTTTATCGCTTATCTGAGAGACATGTATCAGCCCATTTTGCTTTATGCCGATATCCACAAATGCGCCGAAATTGGTGATATTGGTTACAATGCAGGGCAGGATCATACCCACCTTTACATCCTCAATGGAGCGGATTTCGGAGGAGAACTCGAAAACCTTGATAATAGAACGTGGATCTCGACCGGGCTTGGCCAGCTCTTTTACAATATCCTTTAACGTAGGCTCACCCACCTCCTCGGAAACATATTTTGAAATATCTATGGTAGAAGACAACTGCTCATTGGAAATGAGATCGGTAAGCGATACGCCCAAATCGGAGGCCATCTGTTCCACGAGTTCATACCGCTCGGGATGGACAGCCGAATTGTCAAGCGGATTCTCGGCATTTGGTATTCTCATAAAACCGGCACATTGCTCAAAGGCCTTTTCACCGAGTCTGTGCACTTTAAGCAGCTCTTTGCGGCTACCGAAGGCACCGTTTTCATCGCGGTACTCTATAATATTGCCTGCCAAAACGGGACCTATACCTGAAACATAACGCAAAAGATGCTTGCTGGCGGTATTGAGATTGACTCCGACATTATTTACACAGCTCTCGACCACCGTATCCAGACGCTCCTTTAGCAGAGTCTGGTTGACATCGTGCTGGTACTGACCCACCCCGATGGACTTGGGGTCAATTTTGACCAATTCCGCCAAGGGATCCATGAGACGACGGCCAATGGAAACAGCACCCCTGACAGTAACATCATAATCCGGAAACTCCTCCCTCGCAATCTCAGAGGCTGAATAGACCGAAGCGCCATCTTCGCTGACCGAATAGACTCTCACACCCTTAGGAAGTGCGATTTTCTTGATAAAGGCCTCTGTCTCACGACCGGCAGTGCCATTACCGATGGCGATAACCTCTATCTTGTAGGCCTCCACCAAATGGGAAATCTTCTTCATGGAAGCAATCTTCTCGTTGTTGGGAGGATGGGGAAATATGGTATCGTTGTGCAGCAATGCTCCCTGTGCATCGAGGCAAACCACCTTGCAACCGGTTCTGAAGCCCGGATCTATGGCAAGGGTACGCTTCTCACCAACCGGCGGAGCCAGTAGTAGTTGGCGGAGATTCTCTCCGAAAACACGGATAGAGTCGAGATCAGCCTTCTCCTTAGCTGCAGAGAGGGATTCATTTTCAATCGATGGATGGAGCAAACGCTTATAGGAATCCTCCACGGCGGCATCCAATAGTTCGCGCACTGAGGGTGAGGGTTTGCGTTTGCCCTGATACACGCGTCTTGAGATGCGTTCAATTGCGTAATCACTCTTCACATCTACCCTGACACTTACTATCTCTTCGGAAGAAGCCCTTAGAATGGCGAGCAAACGATGTGAAGGTATCCTGTCGAGGCGTTCCGAAAAGTCAAAGTAATTGCGGTACTTGGATGCCTCCTCACTCTCCTCTTTCCCCTTGGAGACTTTGGTGACCACCCGACCCCATCTTGAGTAGAGGTCACGGAGGTCCGCACGAACAGGTTGCGACTCGCTTATCCACTCGGCCATGATATCATTTGCTCCGGCGAGAGCCTCTTCATCTGAAGTCACCTGATCACCAATATATTTTTGCGAAATACTTTGCGGGTCGTCACATTTGATGTTGAATATAGCCTCTGCAAGGGGTTCGAGTCCCTTTTCTTTAGCAATTGAAGCCCTTGTACGTCTTTTCGGACGATAAGGGAGATAAATATCCTCCAGAACCTGAGGGTCAATGAGCAACTCTATCTGTTCGCGAAGTGAGTCAGTGAGTTTTCCCTGCTCCTCGATACTCTTAAGGATAGCTTGTTTGCGTTTTTCGAGTTCTTCGAAACGGAGATACCAATGTCTGACCTCAGCTACCTGGGTCTCGTCCAAAGCACCTGTGCGTTCTTTACGATATCTGCTGATGAAGGGAATGGTAGCACCCTCCTCGAACAGTGAGATGCAGTTTTCGATTTGCCAAATTTTGACATTCATCGTCTCTGCAATATGGTCGAGATAGAGTTTAGTCATGGGAAACCTGTTGCAATTGCTCTCTGTAGGAAGAGAAAATCTTGGATTTGGAGACAAATCCGAGGTACTTGTTATTCCTGTCAACCACCGGAAGATTCCAGGCCTGAGTAAGTTCAAATTTATTCATAACGCTATCCATCTTTTCATCGTAATAAACAATGGCAGGGGCGTTTTTCATTATAGTAGGTATCTGAACGCTCTCATACTGGCTTTGGTCAAACATAATCTTCCTCACATCATCCAGAAAGACAATTCCCTGAAACTGGTTATAATGATCCACGACCGGGAAAATATTGCGCTTTGAAGTGGCAATCACCTTGACCAGATCTCCCAGAGTACTATTGAAGCCGATTGTAGAAAAATCTGTTTCGATAAGATCCGATGTCTTGAGCAATGTAAGTACGGCCCTGTCGCTGTCATGGGTGAGCAAATCTCCCTGCTGTGCAATACGCTTTGTGTAAATTGAATACTGCTCTACCAAACGGATAGTGGCAAATGAGATAGCGGAGGTTAGGATAAGCGGTATCAGCAAGTCATATCCGCCGGTCATCTCCGCAATTAGAAAGATGGCAGTCATGGGTGCCTGCATCACTCCTGCCATTAGACCACCCATACCCACAAGTACAAAATTAGCCTCAGGAATAACATGGATGCCGGTAAGATTGATGAAACGGCCAAGTACAAATCCCGCTATACCTCCGGTAAAAAGAGTCGGGCCGAAAGTACCGCCGACTCCTCCTCCTGCATTTGTAAAGGCGGTAGCATATACCTTTACCAGCAGAATTGCCGTGAAAAAGAGGAGTATTGCCCATTTATTGGCCAAAACACGTTCACCGATGATGCCGCCCGCCATCTCAATGGGATTATTATTGAGCATCAACGTAAGGGAATCGTAACCTTCTCCATAAAGGGGCGGAAAAAGAAATACCAAAACACCCATCGAGATTGCTCCCACAATCCAGCGATTTATTGGCTTACTTATACGCCTCATCTTGTCCTCAACTCTCAGGGAGGTCCTGATAAAATAGAGTGATATTATGCCGCAAAATATACCCAGAATGAAATAATAGGGCAGGTTGCCCATTGAAAAGGTTTCAATGGTATTGGCAATAGCTACTGCATCACCCAGAAAAATATATGAAACCACCGTTGCCGTAATTGCGGAAATCAATAACGGCAGTATAGAGGTCATCGAAATATTGAAAAGCAATATTTCCAAAGTAAAAAGCACTCCGGCCAGCGGAGCCTTGAAAATACCCGCCACAGCACCAGCAGCTCCACATCCTAGCAAAATAGTCATATTTTTATAGGACATGCCCATGCTCCTGCCCACATTAGATCCTATCGCCGCACCGGTATATACTATAGGCGCCTCGGCACCGACCGAACCGCCGAATCCGATGGTGACAGAACTTGCCATTATCGAAGTCCAGGTATTGTGAGGTTTTATGCGCGACTCATTGCGTGAAATAGAAAGCAGAACCTTGGTAACTCCGTGACTGATATCGTCCTTGACAAAATATCTGACAAAAAGGAATGAAAGCAACATTCCTATGCCGGGATAAATGAGATAAAGGTATGCATCGGAGGGTTTGGTAAACCAAAAAGTCAAACCGTGATGGATCCATTTAATCAAAGTCTTGAGCAATACGGCAGCAAAACCGCACCCAAGTCCCACTACAAATGAGAGCAACACCAATTGTGTGCGCTCAGGGATAGCTGAAAAGCCCTTTTTAATTCTGGAAAATATTTTCACCTATTTATTTTAATCAAAGAGAGCAACCTTTCAGGCCACTCTCTATATGTTTGCTATTAGCCATTGGCCGTTGGCTCTTGGCTTTCCTATTGGCCGTTAGCTGTTGGCTTATTTATAATTACTCATTACTCCCCCCCCCGCTAAATACTCCTCACTCCCTATTCAGAACTCCCAACTACCCTACTACACACTACACTCTACTCCTCCCCTTCGTCTGAACTCTGGTCATCTGCAAAGTCCTCGTCACTTGCCGGGAATCCGTCATCACCCGAATCATCGTCATCGTCATCGTTGTCATCCTTGAAAAGGCCATTCTGTACATCTTCATAATCATCCACCTTCACCTTAATCTTCACAAGATAAATGGCATCGGGGATCTCAACGGAAACAGCATGGAAAAAAGTACCGTCCGGCTTGACAACCTTGAAGATATCACCCATATAATCTGCATATCCATGAGGATATTTCTCCTTGAATGCTTCCGCGAGTTCGGGAGACATATTTTCATAGCTAATAACAGCTCTTTTTTTGTTAGTGCCTATCATAAAGTGATTCGATAATATATATGTGCAATATTAGGAGATTTTTTTCAAATACAAATGTAATTCACATTATTTCTTGAAAAAAAATGATTTTTGTCTCTGTTTTCTCCGTGGATTGCGCTCAACGAAGAGAGGTTTATCTGTTTTAGGGTCGATTCCGGTATAAAACATTACCGAAGAACGTGTCATGGGAGTAGGAGTAAAATCCTGAACCTGTTCCATGAAAAGATTTTTCAGATGCGGATTGCGTGAAAGGCTTTCCATATCCTCCATCCTGCATCCGGGATGACCGGAAATAAAGTAGGGCACAAGCTGATATTTAAGCCCTTTGCGGCGACAGATATCATCAAACTCCTGCCTCAACCTTTCAAAAAGTTTGAAAGAGGGTTTGCCCATTACCCGAAGCACATGGTCGCAGGTATGCTCTGGAGCCACTTTCAAACGACCTGAAGTGTGTTTTGTAACCAATTGTTCCAGATAGGGTTTTGACGTATCATCCAGATAACCATCTTTGTCGAGGAAGAGGTCATATCTTATACCGCTGCCGATATAGGCATTTTTGATGCCCGGAACTTTGAGAACTTTTTCGTATAACGAAAGCAATTCCTTATGCGAGGTCTCCATATTCTTGCACCGCGAAGGAAAGAGACAGGAGTGCCGTTTACATCCGGCACATAGCGAACGGTCGCGTCCTCTCATCCGATACATATTGGCCGTAGGAGCACCCAGATCAGTAATATTACCTTTGAATCCGGGCATTGCTGCGAGAGCTTCTACCTCTGCAAGTATCGATTCAGGGGTCCTGGACTGTATGAATTTGCCCTGGTGAGCTGCCAGTGTGCAGAAATTGCAGCCTCCGAAGCAGCCACGGTGGGTGGTCACCGAATGCTTAATCATCTCATATGCGGGAATGTGCTTATCTCTGTACCTTGGATGAGGCATTTTGGTAAATGGCAGCGCATAGATTGCATCCATCTCCTGCTCCGTAGCCGGTGGATAGGGGGGATTTATGCATACATAGCGCTCTCCGCATGTCTCCACCAGCATCTGCGGTTCCATACTATTTGCCTGATCCTCAATGATGTTGAAATTGGCAGCGAAATCCCGCTTGTCAGCCTTACAATTTTCAAATGAAGCAAGGCCAATATGCTCTGTCAAGGGTTCGGTGTCGGAAAGATATCCAACCTGTGAGATTGAATGTAGCGCCCGGAAAGGCAAACCGCCGGCTAGAACATCCGCTATGGCACAAATAGGCCTCTCCCCCATTCCATACACCAGCAGATCGGCCCCGCTTTCAACCAGAATAGAGGGTTTGAGCATATCCTGCCAGTAATCGTAATGCGTCAGGCGACGCAAAGAGGCCTCTATACCTCCTATCACCACCGGTATCTGCGGAAAGAGTTTCTTGAGAATTCGGGTATAAACGGTTACCGCATAATCGGGTCTGAATGAAGCTTTACCACCGGGCGTATAAGCATCATTGCTGCGCAGACGCTTAGCAGCGGTATAGTGATTGACCATCGAATCCATTGCACCGGAGGTGACTCCGAAAAAGAGCTTTGGCTCCCCCAGTTTTCTGAAATCCCTCAAATCATCCCTCCAATTGGGCTGCGGAACTACCGCTACACGGTATCCTGCATTCTCCAGCACCCTCGCTATGACGGCAGTACCAAAAGCAGGGTGGTCAATAAACGCGTCTCCGGTAAACAGGATTATATCGGGAGCATCCCATCCGAGGGCTTCGATCTCTTTCTTTGTAGTGGGAATCATCACATCCTCTCAGGCAGCGAAATCCCGAGAATGCCCATCGCCTTAACAAGAACCTGCGCAATGATGGATATCAGATAGAGGCGCTGGGCACGTGTATCTGAATCCTCTTCCCTCAAAATAGAGGTGTCGTGATAGTACTGGTTAAACTCCTTTGCAAGATCATAGGCATAGTTGGCAACAATTGCGGGAGAATGTGCATCCCCACCCTCCTTTACCTTGTCAGGATAGGAGCTCAACAATTGAACGATAATCTCTTCCTTAGGAAGGAGCAAAGCTCCTGTCACTGAGGGAGCCATGCTCTGCTCCGCAGCTTTCCTGAGTATGGACTTAATGCGGGCATGGGTGTACTGGATAAAGGGTCCCGTATTGCCGTTGAAATCAATCGACTCCTTAGGATCAAAAACCATTGTCTTTTTGGGATCCACCTTGATAATGAAATATTTCAGCGCCCCCAAACTGATCATCCTGAAAAGAGCATCCTGCTCTTCGTCGCTCATATCTTCTATTTTACCCAGTTCGAGAGAGGTCTCCCTGGCAGTATCATACATACTCTCGAGAAGGTCGTCGGCATCCACAACCGTGCCTTCACGTGATTTCATTTTACCTTCCGGCAATTCCACCATACCATAAGAAAGATGGTAAATGGAGTCAGACCACTCAAATCCCAATTTTTTGAGGATGAGTTTGAGAACCTGGAAATGATAATTCTGCTCGTTGCCAACCACATATATATGCTCATCAAAGCCATATTCGTCATATCTCTGATGTGCCGTACCTATGTCCTGTGTCATATAGACCGAGGTTCCGTCACTTCTGAGGAGTAGTTTCTTGTCAAGTCCCTCTTCGGTGAGGTCACACCATATGGATCCATCTTCCTGTTTTTCGAAAATACCCTTTTCCAGTCCATCAAGGACAAGAGATTTACCCAGGAGGTAAGTCTCCGATTCGTAATAGGTCTTGTCGAATTCTATACCTAGATTGCGGTAGGTAACATCAAACCCTTCATAAACCCATCCATTCATTTTTTTCCAGAGATCAACTACCTCTTTATCACCGCGTTCCCATTTTAAAAGCATCTCCTGTGCCTCTTTGAGCAAGCCCGCCTTTTTTTCGGCTTCATCTTTTTCCAAACCCTCACGCTCCATTATCTCCTTCACTTCAGCGGTAAGCATATTGTTGAATTTCACATAATAATCGCCCACGAGATGGTCTCCTTTGCGTCCGGTGGAGGCAGGAGTTTCACCATTGCCTTCTTTGAGCCATGCAAGCATCGATTTGCATATATGTATACCCCTGTCATTGACAAGGTTGACCTTTACGATGTTGTGTCCGTTGGCAGCCAGAAGCTGCGAAACGGACCATCCGAGAAGATTGTTGCGAATGTGGCCCAGATGGAGCGGTTTGTTGGTGTTGGGAGAAGAAAATTCCACCATCACGGTCTTTCCTGTAGAAGGCAACCGACCGTAATCCTCATTTTCACCTATGGATTTGAGAACGCCTACCCAGAAAGAGGGAGCGAGTTTGATATTTAGAAAACCCTTGATGACATTAAACGAATCCACATCGGGACAGTGCTTCTCGAGATATCTCCCTATCTCCTGCGCCGTGGCTTCGGGTGCTTTTTTGCTCATTTTGAGCAGCGGAAATACGACGAGGGTATAGTCGCCTTCAAATTCTTTCCTTGTTGCCTGTACCTGGATCTCCGATTTGGGGAGCTCAACACTATATAGTGATTTGAGTCCCCCTTTTATCGCTTCTTGTAAAAAATCTGTCGGATTCATTTCGTTTTAGTTGCTTGCTTGAGTTTCTTTTCCTTTTTGTTTGCCGCAAAATAGATATTCATCTCCTTTTTGGCTTTTGGTGCCAGCATAAACAGGGTGAACATCGTCGGGAATGCCATCAAGGCATAAGCCGTATCAATCAGACTCACCGCCGCCTTGAGCGGAATCATTGCCGACACAATCAACATAAGAAGGAAAAAAATGTTGTAGTATTTTGCATATTGCGCACCGAAAAGAAATCCGGTGCATTTTTGTCCATAATAAGAGTAAGAGAACATCGTGCTGAAAGCAAACATCAACACCATTACAAAGAGGAGGTAGCCACCTACCGCAGGAATCGAAGCATTAAATGCATTAATTGCAAACTTGAGACCCTCCATCGAACTCATCCCAGATCCTGCGGGCATGATCGAAGGATCAATTCTCACACCGATTAGAATAGCTAAAGCTGTAAGTGTGCATACAAGACCGGAATCAATTGAGGGGCCGATCATTGCTACAAGACCTTCACGCACAGGTTCGTTGTTTTTAGAGGCACCATGCATCATGGATGCGGTACCTACTCCTGCTTCATTGACTAAAGCGGCACGTCGTACACCGGTAAGGGCTATCATTATTATCGAACCGATACCTCCTCCCAGAGCTCCTCTCGGGGTGAAGGCTCCGGCGATTATATCCTTGAATACTCCCGGCACATGACCGATATGCCTGATCATGATAAAGAGTACGAGAATAAAATAGAGACCTACCATCAGGGGAACCAGTTTGGCAGAGACCTTTGAAATCCTCTTTATTCCGCCAATGATAACACCTGCAACAATAGCTGTTATTATCACTCCTATGATGAATCTCAACAGAAGGGTATTCTGCTCGGGAGCAAAAAAGAGCGAGGTTACAGACTCGGTCAACTGATTGGACTGCATTATACATAATGTGCCTATCAGACCGAATATCGAGAAGAATATAGCAAGCGGTTTCCACTTTTGGCCCAGGCCCGACGTGATCATATACATCGTGCCTCCTTGGGTTTCTCCTGCAGAATCTTTCCCTTTGTACATCACGGCGATGGTACCTTCGAAAAACTTAGTCGCCATGCCTGCGATGGAACTTACCCACATCCAGAATATTGCTCCCGGCCCTCCCACAGAGATGGCAATGGCCACACCGGCAATATTGCCCATGCCGACCGTTGCCGCTATGGCACTGGAGAGCGCCTCGAAGGAACTGATCTGGCCGTCAGCCTTGTCATCCTTGACTCTAAGAGCCTGAATGGCCCGACCATACCTGCGCAACGGTGTAAATCCTGAATAAAAGAGAAAGAAGAAACCGCCTCCTATGAGGAGGAAAAAGAGCGGATATCCACAAATAAAGTCGCTAACGACAGTAATGCCGTTGCCAAATGCATTCCAAAAATTGCTCATGCCTATGACAGAACGCTAGTTTAGTCCTCTATTTTTCAATAATGGCTCTATCTTGGGCTCCCTGCCACGGAAATTGACATAGAGCTTCATTGCCTCGTCAACACCGGGACGCTCGAGAATCTCCTTACGGAATTTGAGCGCAACTTCGGGATTGAAGATGTCTCCGGTCTCAACAAAAGCCTCATATGCATCGCAATCGAGCACCTCAGCCCAGATATAGCTGTAGTAGCCTGCTGTATAACCGCCACCAAATGTGTGGTTAAAGTAGGTTGAACGATATCTTGAAGGAATCTGAGGCAGAAGCCCTCTTTCTCCAAGAACCTTATTTTCGAAAGTCATCGGGTCGAGATCCTCCGGAATGCTCTTGAGTACGTGGTAATCCATATCGAGAAATGAAGCCGCCAGATATTCCACAGTAGCAAATCCCTGACCATACTTACCTGCCTTGTCAAGTTTTTCGATAAGCTCTGCAGGAATCACCTCACCTGTCTCATAGTGCTTTGCATAGACTTTCAGCATCTCAGGTTCGAACACCCAGTGCTCCATAATCTGTGAAGGAAGCTCTACAAAGTCACGTGTCATACGACCCAGACCCTTGTATCTCACATCACAAAGGAGCGATGCCAGAGCGTGACCGAACTCATGGAAGAAAGTATTGGTCTCATCCGTGCTCAAAAGAGCCGGCTTGTCACCTGAAGGACGGGTAAAGTTACCCACTATGGTCACTAGAGGAAGTACCCTCTGACCATCTTTATAGTATTGTGAGCGAAATCCGCCGCACCATGCACCACCACGTTTCTCGCCCGGACGGGAGAACATGTCCATGAATAAAATACCTAAAGTAGTGCCGTCAGCCTCTTTACACTCAAATGCCACAGCCTCAGGATGAGGTAGAGGTACATTGTCAAGCTGCTCGAAAGTGATTCCAAAAAGCTTGTTGGCAACAAAGAAGATACCTTCACGTACATTTTCAAGTTTGAAATAGGGGCGCAATTCTTCATCGGAGATATTGTATTTGCTCTGCATCGATTTCTCGAAATAATATCTCCAATCGGCAGCTACGACATCAGTGATGCCATCTTTTGCAGCCAGAGCCTCTATGTCAGCAAGCTCGGCCTTTGCCACCGCAAGTGCGGGAGTCCATAGCTGATTGAGAAGGGAGTATACAGCATCGGCATTTTTAGCCATCCTATCTTCGAGAACATAAGCTGCATAATCCTCATATCCCAGGAGTTGTGCTTTCTGTAAGCGAAGGGAAATGAGATTTTTAATTACCTGATTATTGTCAGAATCATTGCCGTTGTTGCAACGGTTGAGATATGCGTCGAGCATTTTAATTCTCAATTCACGGTTATCGGCAGATTGCAGGAAGGGCATGATGCTGGGGTTGTCAAGTCCAAAGATCCAACCCTCTTTCTTAGCCTTTCGCGCACGGGTGGCGGCAGAAGCGATCTGTGCCTCAGAAAGACCTGCAAGATCCTCTTCATTTTCAACCAAAAGTGTCCATTCGGTCTCTTTAAGAAGATTCTGTCCGAAAGCGAGCTGATTGGCAGCAAGTTCGGTATTGATTTTCTTAAGTTCCTCTTTTTTATCTGTGGGAAGTTCGGCACCATTGCGGGCGAAGCCCTTGTATGTCTCTGTCAGAAGACGCATCTGGTCTTCTTCCAGGCCCAGACTCTCTCTGTTGTCATATACTTCTTTTATTCTTGCAAAAAGTGCTTCGTTTAGGTTGATCTCATTGTAGTGAGCACTTGTCAAAGGTGAGAGCTCCCTTGCGATTTCCTTGATCTGATCGTTGGATTTCACGCCTGATGCACTGCCAAACACAGCGGACACTTTGCTAAGCAATTCGCCTGAATTGCTATATGCAACTATAGTATTCTCAAAAGTTGCGGGCTCGGGATTGGATGTGATTGCATCAATCTCGGCGGAGTGAACCTCCATTGCCTTAATATATGCGGGCAAATAGTGTTTGGGGCGTACCTGCTCAAATGGAGGTATCTCAAACGGAGTATTCCAATCGGTTAGGAGCGGATTAGTTTCTGTACATGCAGTCATCATAAGTACTGCTAAAAAGGGTAATATAAGTTTTTTCATTGTTATGGTATTTTTTAGCTTTTATAGGGGGTTATCCGAGATAGCTCTTGAGGAGTTTGCTGCGTGCACTGTGACGCAGTCTCCTGATAGCTTTTTCTTTTATCTGGCGTACCCTTTCACGGGTCAGCCCGAAATGTTCGCCGATTTCCTCCAAAGTCATCTCCTGGCATCCGATGCCGAAGAAGTATTTGACGATATCACGCTCTCTCTCGGTAAGTGTGGAGAGTGCCCTTTCAATCTCTTTATTAAGGGATTCGTTTACAAGGCCGCGATCGGCATTGGGAGAATCGTTGTTGACAAGCACATCAAGCAGACTGTTGTCTTCACCGTCAACAAAAGGAGCATCCACAGAGACGTGACGGCCTGATACCCTGAGAGTGTCTGCGATTTTTTCTCTGGGAATGTCGAGAATTTCTGAGAGTTCGTCAGGGGAAGGCATGCGCTCATGCTCCTGTTCAAATTTGGAGAGCGCTTTGTTGATCTTGTTGAGCGAACCCACCTGGTTGAGCGGCAGGCGCACAATTCTGGACTGTTCCGCCAGCGCCTGGAGGATGGACTGTCTTATCCACCATACTGCGTATGAAATGAATTTGAAACCGCGAGTCTCATCAAACTTTTCCGCAGCCTTTATCAAGCCGAGGTTGCCCTCGTTTATAAGGTCGGGAAGACTGATTCCCTGATTCTGGTACTGTTTAGCCACTGATACCACGAATCTCAAATTAGCTTTGGTGAGCTTTTCAAGTGCCTCAGGGTCGCCTTTTCTGATTCTCTGGGCGAGTTCCACTTCCTCCTCGACTGTAATGAGCTCTTCCCTGCCTATCTCCTGCAGGTATTTGTCGAGCGAAGCACTTTCGCGGTTGGTTATTGATTTGGTAATCTTGAGTTGTCTCATTCAGAAATAATAATATTTGGTTTTAGTAATAATTGTTTTGAACAAAAAGATACACATGCAGGCAATAAAATTACCGCACGTGTATATTGTACGAATATATTCGGAAAAAGTTACAAAAAAATTGCAACTTTTACAAAGAAACTATCAATTCAATCTGTTTTCCACCTCTTTTGACAGTAATTACGGCCTGTTCTCCGGGACGCAGACGGTTCATTTGTTCCTGTACGGCAGCCCCATTCCTCACTCTGTTGAGATTTATTTCCGTAATGATGTCGCCAACTTTGATGCCTCCCTTTTCGGCAGCACTGTTTGGCTGTACCTCTGCTACATAGACCCCGTCCATGCTCTCGAGATTAAATTGACGGGCCATACTGTCCGTAATGTCCGTTATCGAAATGCCCAGCAGTGCACGGCGCACCTCACCGTATCTGATAAAATCTTCGGTAATCTTTCTCACGATATTGACGGGTACCGCGAATGAATAACCGGCATAAGAACCGGTAAGTGAGATTATGGAAGTATTGATGCCTACAAGTTCACCCAACGTATTGATCAGAGCTCCGCCACTATTACCGGGATTTACTGCGGCATCGGTCTGTATGAAGGACTCGACACGGTACTGGCCGTCATAGTTGGGAAGCGAACGACCCTTGGCACTGACAATGCCGGCAGTGATGGTAGAACGTAAATCGTATGGGCTGCCGATGGCAAGCACCCATTCGCCGAGTCTCAGATTGTCGGAATCACCAAGGGCAATGGCGGGAAGGGAATCTTCATCAATTTTGAGTAGCGCTATATCGGTTGCGGGATCGGTTCCGACCAGTTTGGCAGGATAGGACTCGTTGTTTTCAAGTGTCACCTCTATCTGATCCGCTCCATCTATGACATGGTTGTTGGTTACGATATAACCATCCTCACGTATGATAACACCGGAACCCATACCTACCTGATCTTTAGGTGTAGCGAAACCGAAAATAAGGTCCATTATGGAAGAAGGCATTTTTGCTGCCCTTTTGACAACTTTGACATAAACTACAGTATGGACTGCCGTTTCGGCAGCATCTGAAAAGTCCCCCATATCTGTTCTAATGACTGTCCGGTTTGTGACACCGTGAGCTCTCGCGATAGCGGATGATCGCCCTCCATCAGCCTCTGCAGTAGCTGCAGCGAGCTTTGTATCGACAACCTTATCAGCTACAAGCCATGAAATAGTAAGTGAAAGAAGTAGAGTAATTAACAAAAAAAGGGTATTTCGTTTCATAAGTTCTAATTTATTCAAAGTATATTGTAAAATAAACCAAAATATATGCCAAAAAATTATTACATTTGTGGATTATAAACGGGACTTTGCCAATTCGAAAATAAGAAATAAAAATATAAAAATTAAGGAATATGAGATTTTCAGTATCAAGTTCAGAACTCTTGCACGGTCTGGTATCTGTATCAAGGGTAATCGCAAACAAACCTTCTTCCAGCATCCTGGAAAATTTTCTTTTTGACCTTAAAGGTAATGCCCTTACCGTCACCGCATCTGATGGAGAGACCACTCTAAAGACGGTCATCGGCATTGACAACGTACAACAGGAGGGAGCATTTGCGGTCCCCGCAAGACGGCTGACCGACTATCTAAAAGAGTTCCCCGATCAGCCGCTTACATTCTATGGCCACGACAATACCATGGAGATTACCTGGATCAACGGTGAGTCCAAGATACCCTGCTTCAATGCAGATGACTATCCCCAACTCCCTGCCCTTGGTGATACCCACGACACTCTGGACATTCCTGCAGAAACTCTGCTTAACGGCATCAATAACACAATATATGCTACTGCAGAAGAAGAATTACGTCCCGTTATGAATGGTATTTTCTTCGACCTTGCCCCGGAAAATTCTGCTATGGTGGCATCGGACGCACATAAACTTATTTGCTTTGACTTCAATGACGCAAAGGTCGCACAACAGTGTTCATTCATACTCCACAAAAAGCCCGCAGCAATTCTTAGAAGCATTCTGCCAAAGAGTGAGGAGAACATTTCAATTGTATTTGACTCAAAGAATGCATATTTCAACTTCGGCACCAACATGCTGGTATGTCGCCTGATTGAAGGCAAATACCCCCAGTACCGCAGCGTAATTCCTCAGAATGACAATAAGCTCATTATTGGCAGGACCGATTTCTTAAACTCCGTAAGACGCATCGCCGTATGCTCCGCACAGGCTTCCAACCAGATTAAGCTCAAACTCTCGCTCAACGAAGTGGTTGTTTCCGCACAGGACCTGAGTTTTTCCACATCAGCCTATGAGCGTCTCACCTGCAGTTACGAAGGAGATGAAATGGAAATAGGTTTTAAGGCACAATTCCTGATCGAAATCCTGACCAATCTCCCCTACACCAATGTGTGTGTGGAGCTCGCAGACCCCTGCAAGGCGGTACTCATCGTATCGGCAGACGAGACCGATCCCGATGAGAATCTTCGTGCACTGCTGATGCCCGTGATGATCAACGTATAGGACCATGGTACTGGATCTTGAGAGGCCTATCCTAGTATTTGACATCGAGAGTACCGGACTTAGCATATCTGAGGACAGAATTGTAGAGATCAGCGTCATCAAGGTTTACCCCGATGGCTCCCGCGAGCATAAGACTCGCAGAATCAATCCCGAGATGCACATTCCGGAGGAATCCCGTATGATTCACGGTATCAGTGACGAAGATGTAAAAGAGTGCCCCACATTCAAGCAAATAGCAAAATCGCTTGCCGAATGGATGAGCGGTTGCGATATCGCCGGGTTCAACTCTCTCAAGTTTGATATTCCAATGCTTGCCGAGGAGTTTCTCAGAGCCGGTGTCGAGTTTGATTTCAGGCAGTGCGAGATGATAGACGTGCAAAACATTTTCCACAAAATGGAACCCAGAACCCTGGTAGCTGCATACCGTTTCTACTGCAACAAGGAACTTGATCAGGCACACTCCGCTGAAGGCGACAGCCTTGCCACTCTGGAAGTACTCGAGGCGCAGATTGAGAGATATCCCGACCTCAAAAATAATGTACAGTTTCTAGCCTCTTTCTCGGAAAGGGGTAAGATAGTGGATTTTGCAGGCAGAATAGCACGCGATTCTTCGGATGAACCGATATTCAATTTCGGTAAACACAAAGGCAAAAGAGTTATCGACGTTTTCAAGAGCGAACCCAGTTATTATGACTGGATGATGAAAGGAGAATTTACCCGTGACACAAAGCAGGTGATTACCGACATCTGGATGAAATACAAGGAGAGTGAGCTCAAGAATCTCTTCAACGAAAGATGAATCTGATAGTCATTCCTTACGATTGCGACAATTATTACTTTCGTCCCGACACCACTATGGAACATACGGCGAGAGATTTTTATTGCCCTGATGAAATTACCGTACTTGAGGCAGCCCCTTGTCTCTGCGTAAGAATATGCAAAACCGGCAAGGCTATTTCGGAGAGATTTTCCGGACGATATTATGATGCAGTCGGTTTCGGCGTCACTCTCTATGCAGGAAATATCCTGGCTCAAGATGAACTTTTTTCCCTAACGAGGAGCACGTCATTTGATGCAACTACCGTCATTCCAACTCCTCTTGCACCTGCAGAACAGCTGCAAGAACTCTGTCCGGATATTACCAGGGAGCATATCGGCAAATGGATGGCGAAAATATCGCGCAACAATCTGCTCCGAATAGGAGATATGCTAATATTTGAACTTGCTCCAAGGAGCGTGGTGGACAAGAGTCAGCCCTTCACGCTGGAGTGGGGTGATAAGGAACTTTTCAGCTTCAATATTTGTTGAGCGGCAGATTCACCGGCAAGGGCTCCCGTAGAGAAGGCAATTTGCAGGTTGTAGCCTCCGGTATCCCCGTCAATATCGATTATTTCTCCTGCAAAGTAGAGATTAGGTTGTTTTTTGGAAGCCATCGTCTTGGCAATGATTTCTTTCTGAGGAATGCCTCCGGCAGTAATCACGGCACGTTCATATCCCGTATAAGATTTTATCTCAAATCTCCACTCCTTTAGCCTATCAGGAAGGTTGGAAACATTAAGATCTTTGTGGTAGTGCAGAAAAGGCGCTACAAGTGCAGCAGGCATCAATCCTCGAAGGAGAGTGCGGAATTGGTTACGCCCAATCTTGTCAGCAGTTGTCCCCATCTGAGTCAAATCCCTTGCGATACGGGCACGTAGTTTTTCCAACGAAAGTGCAGGTTTGAGGTCAAGCACAAGCTCTACCCTCTGTCCCTTAATCAAAGCCCATACCGCCCGTCTGCTAAGGCGAAAACCGAGTGCTCCTTCGATGCCGTTTGAAGTAAAGGTAAGCTCACCGTCCTCCATTTTTATCAGATCCAGATCAATGAAGAGAGAAAGCCCGACGTTGCGCAATTCTATTCCCACCAGATCGGTATCATACATTCTCGGCATCAAAGCCGTTAGTGAGGGGAAAATCTCAGTTACGGAGTGTTCCAAGCTCCTTGCAAAGTCATATCCATCACCGGTAGACCCTGTACCCGGGTAAGAGAGGCCTCCTGTAGCAATAATCAGTGCCGGAGCCGAATATTTCACCATCTCGATACGATCTCCGCGCAAAGAATCCCTCCTGCCGCAAACACAATGGAAAAGAGCATTACTGTAGGAGACATTCAACACCTGCGAAGAACACAGTAAATCGACTCCCAACTCCTGCATCCGCGCAAAAAGCACTTTGGGCACATCCGCTGCACGCATGGAGAGAGGAAAAACTCTATCACCCTGTTCCACCCTAGTAGGTAAGCCTATAGAATTAAAATAATCTATCGTCGCAGCATTACTGAAATTGAAAAATGCCGGCTTGAGAAAATTGGCGGAGGGATGGATATGAGTGGAGAATTCCGACCAGGGTTTTGTGTTGGTCAAATTGCATCTGCCTTTTCCGGTAATGAGAATCTTTTTGCCGCAAATTTCATTTTTCTCGAGAAGAGTGACTTTGCAACCCTTTTCGGCTGCCTTAATGGCAGCCATCATGCCGGCTGCCCCTCCTCCTATCACTATTATATCTCTCATGTCACCTCCTTCCCCACCTGTAGTTTATTACTGGAATACTTCCATTAGGTCACGAATCATGGTCTGCATATCACCGTCAATGCTTTTGTCGTAACTGCGGGAGTTGCAGAGAATAGCTGCGCTCATTCCGGCATTTGTACTGCCCACCCAGATAGTTGCTGTACCTGCAATATTGCCTCCATGCCAGTGTGCACCGGGATAGTATCCGGCAAGACGTCTCCATCCGAGCCCGTACCTTCTCAGGTTAGAGCCGGAATCCGCACTGGGATCTATTTCGGAATTGTACATCAGGTCGAGGGTTTCCGGCTTTAGAATATCGGGAACATCATCCCTGCCATCGATGTGTGCCAGCACCGTCATCATTTGGTTAGTAGAGGCTATAAGACCGCCGCAGGCAGCGATAACCTGCATGGGGTTACCATACCCGTTAGTACCATCCTGAGAATAATAGACACACTCATTGGGCCTGCGTTCATCCCGACCACCGCCTACATGAATATCGGTAACGCCCATCGGCTTAAGAACATCTTCTTTGAGAAATGTTTCATAGGGCTTACCGCTTACAACCTCAACGATACGACCCAGGAATGAGAATCCCACATTGGAATATTCGTAGTTTGTTCCCGGAGTGAATTTAAGTGTCTGATTGTCGAGCACCCACTGAAGAAGTTCGTCAAGAGTCTTACCATTCCTCACAATGTTAAACATAGGATCGATCTGGTCCCTTGTCCATCCCGCCGAATGTTGAAGCAGATGACGCACGGTAATTCTATCCTCCTGACCTTTGATCTTGAATTCTTTTTTGAGAATACCATTTTCACCAAAAACCAAATCATCGATTCCGAGCAGTCCTCTCTCGTAAAGCACCATTATACAGAGAGTTGTAAACTGTTTGGAGATACTCGCCAAACGAAAAAGATGGTCTGGAGTGGTTTTGGTCCTGTTTTCCGACACTGCATAACCATAACCGGTTGAATAGACAACCTTTTCATTTTTCATCACCGAGAAAGATACTCCCGGCACCGAATGTTTGGTCATAAACTGATAGAACCTGGCATCTACAGATGCATTGCCGGTCTTGACATAGACAACATAATCTCTCTTTACATTTCCGGACTCGGACACCACCTGTAAATCAACAATATTTGAGAAGTCATTGATAGTTTGACCACTTATCTGCTTCTGCCCTTTTATGAATACCTCTGCGCCATCGGAAACATAATAGGTTGCCTTTAGTGCAGTAAGATTGGTACCTTCGGGCACAGTCACTGCCAGATAACCCATACAGGGCGCGGAATGAGCAGAAACGGACATTGAAGGATTATCTCCCGTCGTAAAAGCCACCGAAGTAAGGTTTGCGCTATCTGAAAGCACCGGTTTAGGATCAATCTTCTCACCACAGGAAACCAGTGCAAATGCTGAAACCAGTATTAGAAGTAGGTATTTTCTAAAAGAATTCATTATGATGTTGATTTAAGATTAAACTTGGATTAAGAATCAGCTGTCGATAACACCACTGCCGAGCATTTCACCATCAGGAGCGTACCAGACCGCAAATTGACCCGGCGTAATCCCCCTCTGGGGTTCGTCAAACAGAATATAGAGAGCATCCTGGCGACTGATAAGACGCCCTTTCTGCAGAGGCTGCCGATACCTTATACGGATGTTACACTCGAGTTCATCGCCACTCTTCAATGTAAGATCCGGTCTTATCCAGTGAACTTCTGCGGGAAGAATTTTCAGCGCACGGCGGTAAAGTCCGGGATGCGATTGTCCCTCTCCCACATATATAGTATTGGTGTTTATATCAATGGAAATGATGAATAAGGGCTCTTTGTGGCCGCCGATATTCAGTCCTTTACGTTGTCCTACCGTATAGTAGTGCGCTCCCTGGTGACATCCGATGACTTTTCCCTGCGAAGGTATGTAACAGAGCGGACGGGATATCTCTTCAAGAGACTTCAGCTCAGGAAGAGAATTATAGTGCTCCCTGAAAATCTCTACCACATCGCCCTCTTTAGGCTCAAGTTTCTGCTGAAGGAATAGGGGCAGATCTACCTTTCCGACAAAGCAGATGCCCTGTGAGTCCTTTTTTTCTGCACTCGGGAGTTGAGCCTCACGCGCCAGCTCCCTGACTTCTCTTTTAAGCAGATCACCTATCGGGAAAAGAGTCCTGCTGAGCTGTTTCTGATTTAGCTGACAGAGAAAATAGCTCTGATCCTTGCCAGGATCTCTGCCCGCAAGGATGCGATAGATAGTATTGCCGGAATCATCCCGGAATTCATCTTTGCGACAATAGTGGCCTGTAGCCACAAAATCGGCCCCGAGGTTGAGTGCCGTCTTAAGAAAGGCATCGAACTTAACCTCACGATTGCAAAGCACATCGGGATTGGGCGTTCTACCCTTTTCATATTCGCTGAACATATAATCCACCACGCGTTCGCGGTAGATGTCGCTCAAATCCACAAAATGAAAGGGTATTTCGAGTTTCTTGGCCACCATTTCAGCTACAAACCGATCTTCTTCCCATTCACAATCACCGTGAAGAGTTCCTCTCGTGTCGTGCCAATTCTGCATAAATAATGCGAAGAGATCATATCCGGCACGCTTGAGAAGAAGCGCCGCAACACTTGAATCTACGCCTCCCGAAAGGCCTACTGCTATCTTATGAGATTTGTCCGCTATCAATGGGGTCAAAAAAGATTGTTTATTCAAAAAAAATAGCTACTTTTGTAGTTGGGTAAGTCATATACGACCAGCTCCCATTGAACTCCCCCAGGGTCGGAAGGCAGCAAGGGTAGATGGTTGTAGCGGTGCGATATATCAAGCTTACCCTTTTTTTATGCCAAATTATCAAATATGAACGGCATTAGGGATTTCACACCGGTGAAAACCTGCACCACACCTGCACTACCCACTATTACCCTCATATCGCGACCGGCACGCATCTCGTATTCCGCCATCACCTGACGGCAAGCGCCGCAGGGATAAGTCAGTTCGGTCAACACTCCGTTGTCATCCACAGCCACTACTGCAATCGCTTCAACGCTCTCATCAGGATAACGGGCGGAGGCATAGAAGAGAGCCGTGCGCTCGGCGCAAAGTCCTGAAGGATATGCGGCATTCTCCTGATTGGAACCAATAACCACTTCACCGTTACTCATCCGCACGGCCGCTCCCACCCTGAATGAGGAATACTTTGCATAAGCACCGTCAGCTGCCCTGATCGCACTTTCCAGGAGTTTCCTGTCGGAAGAAGGCAGCTCCAAAGCGGAAAAATATTCAAGATATTTGATACTTAATTCTCGTTCTATCATGTCACGATAATTAGGTTTATTGTGCGAAATTAGGACATTTTTTAGTTTTGGCCAAATGTACTACCTTTGTTGGGTTGAACCGAGATGAAACGAGTGATATGCATAATGGTTATCGCTGTATCGCAGCTGCTCGCAGGGCAATCCCCCAAAATGAGCCGCAGCGAATATATCGCACGTTACAGTAATCTCGCAATCAAAGAAATGGCCATTTCCGGCATTCCCGCCAGCATTACTCTGGCCCAGGCTTGTTTGGAATCGGGCAACGGCAACTCCTATCTTGCAAGAGAAGGCAACAACCATTTCGGCATCAAATGCCACGGATGGAAGGGAGAGACCATCAGACATACCGATGATGCCCCAAACGAGTGTTTCCGGAAGTACGACCATGTAGAAGAATCCTTTCGGGACCACTCCGATTTTCTCAGATATTGGGACAGATATGCATTTCTCTTTGACCTGGAACCGAATGACTACAAAGGGTGGTGCTACGGGCTGAAAAAAGCAGGTTATGCTACCGCACCTAATTATGCTGAATTACTGATATCCATCATCGAAGAGCACCGTCTTTACCAATACGACACCGTATCGCTTCTCCCCCCCTCTCCGGCCGAAGCTGAAGTCTCAGTCAGAATACATCCTACAAAGGGTTCGCCTCTCTATCGTGTCTCCCTTTACCGGGAAGTTTACAGCCGCAACAAAGTGGCTTACATTATAGCCACGGAGTATGACACATTCAAATCCCTCGCAAAAGAGTATGACCTCTTCAGATTCGAACTCTATCGTTTCAACGACCTAGACAGAAGGGCAAAAATCACTCCCGGGATGGTCATTTACCTTGAAAAGAAAAGAAAGGAGAGCGCGCGACATCTCGACCGTCATGTAGTCGAAGAGGATGAGACACTCTGGGACATCTCTCAAAGATATGGTGTTCGCCTGAAATTCCTGCGTAAATACAACAATCTTGCTCCCGGAACGGAACCACTCCCCGGCAGTATCATTAATTTAAGAAAAAGAATTAGATGAAACTTTATAAGAAAATCATCCTGATCGTACTGGCATCAGTGGCCACTGTCGGCATCTTGTTCGTTGGCGGTTATTATTTCATTTTCCATAAAAACAATATCACAGAAGAGGGATACATCAGGGTTTATCGCAGTATGGAATATGACCAGGTAAGCACAGCCGTTGATACGTCGGGAATGCTCGCCAACAAAGCTACATTTCATTTTGTGGCAAAGGTAATGGGACTCGAGGAGTCATTTAAGCCCGGCTTGTACAAGTTCAAAAAGGGGATGAACAACAAAGCGATCGTTCGAACCATCGCCCACGGCTGGCAGACCCCGACTGACGTTACCATTACCGGATATATCCGCTCTAAGGAGAAACTGGCTCAGATACTCTCATCAAAGCTTGAGGCGGATTCAACGCTCTTCATGCAGGTATTAAGCGATACAGTATTGATGCATTCATTCGGCTTTACAGAAGCCTCCTATCCCGGAATGATTATCCCCAATACTTACGAAATGTGGTGGACCGTGACTCCGGTGGAATTTTTGGAGAAAATGAAAAAAGAGTATGACAAATTCTGGAACGAGGAACGTTGCGCAAAAGCTGATTCCATTGGTCTGACAAAAGAGCAGGTGAGCACACTCGCTTCGATCGTCATAGAAGAGACAAAATATGAACCTGAGATGGCTACCATAGCCGGAGTCTATATGAACAGACTGGCGAAGGGAATGAGGCTTCAAGCCGATCCTACCGTACTTTTCGCCATAGGCGACCGTTCCATCAGAAGAGTCCTCAGGACACACTTGAGTGTAGATTCACCCTACAATACCTATAAATATACAGGACTTCCTCCCGGCCCGATCACCATACCTCCCATCAGTGCACTTGAAGCCGTACTCAACTACGAGGCTCACGACTATCTCTACTTCTGCGCCAAAGAGACATTTGATGGCCAACACTCATTTGCAAAGGATTACAAACAGCATCTGAGGAATGCCAGAGCATATCACAGGGCATTTACTGCAAGAGAAAAAGCTAAAGCTACGGAGAACTAGATTATCTATACCCCCAATGTCTGATGACCTCCAAAGCCAAGGCAAACTCAGGGTCATTTTCCATATTGATGACACGATAGTAGGCTGTATTGCCATATAGGGACCTGGAAAGCAAAGCCTTAAGTTGTGTGGATATCAGACTGAGCGATGATGAAAGTTGGTCATAATCGGGCTCCAGACCGGATGTTCTGGCATATTCTATCAGCCCTGCAAGCAATTCATCTCCCAAATTATAATTTGCATAAAACTCTTCAAAAGGTATTGCGGGATCGAAATCTGCCCTATGGGCATCTACATAGCGATTGATAAAACCATGGATCAAACCCCTCAGCATTAGAGCCGTATAGTAAGGAGTAACTCCTGAAGTATCTCTAGGCACAAAAAAATCAGGTATAATGCCTCCGCCGCCATAAATCTTTCTTTGGAGTTTGAGAGTGGTGAACTCAAGGGAATCATCCACTTTTATACTGTCCCTGCTGAATATCTCGCCGCTGGCGTAACGATCGGAATACTGGTGGCGGTAGTATTCGTCGCGTTTTCCCTGTTCGTAGGGAGCCTGAATTACTCTGCCCGATGGTGTATGATAACGTGCAATTGTCAGATGTATCTGAGAGCCATCGGATAAATTGAAAGCGCGCTGAACCAGTCCTTTACCAAAAGTCCTGCGGCCAATTATCACGCCTCTATCCCAATCCTGGATTGCGCCGGCAACTATTTCGCTTGAAGATGCGGAGTTTTCATCAACCAGCAGTACCAGCGGACCGTACGGGTAAAGTCCATTGCCGTAAGCATTAAAGTCACGTCTGGGGCTGTTTAATCCTTCAGTATAAAATATCAGCTGTCCCCCCGAGAGAAAGATGTTGGCCACCATTCCGGCAGAGTACAGGTATCCCCCGAAGTTGCCCCTGAGATCAAGGATTACTCCGTTTGGGTATTCTTCGGAGAGAGTGTGTATGCTTCTGGTTACTTCCAGTGGGGATTCCATTGCAAAGCGACTCAATCTGACATAAACGATGCCCGGTTCGGGCATATATGCGGCATCCACACTTATGATAGGTATTTTATCCCTTATAATGACATATGAAAGGGTGTCACTTATCCCTTTTCTTATCAGTTCTATTGTAACTTTGGTACCTTTTCTTCCTCTGAGAAGCTTCTGGATGGCAGTTGTAGACATCGCAACCCCGGCTATAGTCCTTCCGTCAGCCCTTATGAACTTATCTCCCGGCAGGATGCCTGCTGAATCTGAGGGTCCGTCGGTCACCACAGACTGCACTGTAAGAGTATCATCAATCATAAGATACTCTATACCTATCCCCTCAAAAGAGCTATTGAGTGACTCATTTGCAGAGAAGACCTGATCTGCAGGTATGAAAGTGGAGTGAGGATCCAGTTCAAGCAGTGTTTTTGAGATAGCATTGTCCACCAGATGGTGGATATTTACCGTGTCAATGTATTTGGAGTTGATGATTTCAAGTACCTCTTTAAGACGGCTACTCTGAGATTGAGCAGAGAGCCTTGGAGCCAACAGTACAGTCAGCGAGAGTACAAGTATTATGGTGATAGTTCTTTTCATTCTCTATTCTGCGGAATACCTGACAAGTGGTATATCAAATTTCATACCCTCCTGAGCCAGTTCCGTTGCCGGGAAAATGGCCTGTGCCTCTTTCAAAATAATATTAAGATCTCTGTATCTGGATGAAAAATGACCTATTACCAATCTGCCGACTTCGGCTTCAAGTGCAACTGAAGCGGCCTGGGATCCTGTGGAATGAAATGTCATTCGGGCCATTTCAAGAAGATCTTCAGCAAACGTCGCCTCGTGATAGAGCAGGTCTACACCACGGATGTAGGAAGCCAGTTCAGCGAACGGAGCGGTGTCACTACAATATGCCAGCGAACGCCCTTTATAGGGGATGTAGGTATACTCATCAACTTTGAGCATTTGTCCATCCGGCCTGATCACATCCTCGCCTCTTTTGAGAGTACCTATCTCAGCCAATGTGAGATTGTCGGCCTTTATTTTCCATTTATGGATATTTCTGGCTGGTTCTTTTTCCCTGAAAAGAAACCCGAATGCATCTACCCTGTGGTTAAGGCCGAAGGCACTCACCTCAACGGATTTGCCTTCGTAAATAACCCGAGGCACTAGGGATGTAAGCGGTACGTGTATTATTTCAAATACTACACCTTCTCCAAAATGCTCCATAAAAAAGGTAAGTATCCCTGCAAATCCGATGGGTGCATATACATACAAAGGTGCAGTTCTGCCCATAAGTGCCATAGTGGAAACAAGTCCAAAAAATCCGAACAGATGGTCTCCATGGAGGTGTGAAATAAAAATCCTGTCGATTTTTACATGAGAGAAACCGTAGCGGGAGAGTTGGAGCTGTGTGCCCTCACCGCAGTCTATCAAAAACAAACGCCCGTGTATTCTCAATACATGGGCGCTTGGATATTTGTTGGCAACGGGACGGGCTGATGCCGTTCCCATTGTCGTTAGGGAGAAATCCATGCAGGATTATTCGTTCTCTCTGCTCTCCATCTCACTCTTAAGGGCAGCAAGCTCCGAAATATCACCCAAAGTAGTCTTCTCGAGATTAGCTTTGAGTTTCTTTACTGCTTTCTGAGTTGAGGTGGCCTCTGAGTCACTCTCTTTTCTTTTATCACGGCTCTCTTCTTTCTTTGCTTCTTCAAAGAGTTTGGTGTGTGACAGGGTAATCTTCCTGTTGTTCTTGTTGAACTCCATAACTCTGAACTGAAGAACTTCATCCACCTTTGCAGTAGTACCGTCTTCTTTTACAAGGTTCCTGGCTGAAGCATAACCTTCAATGCCATGCTCCAGAGTGATGGTAGCGCCCCTGTCAACAAATGCTTTGACAGTACCCTCATGAACTGAACCTACCGTAAAGAGTGACTCGTACTCGTCCCAGGGATTTTCCTCGATCTGCTTGTGACCAAGGCTGAGACGACGATTGTCCTGGTCCATTTCGAGAACTACAACCTCGAGAGAGTCACCGATTGAAGTGAACTCGGAGGGATGTTTGATCTTTTTAGTCCAGGAAAGGTCACTGATGTGAACAAGCCCGTCAACACCTTCTTCAAGCTCTACGAATATACCGAAGTTGGTAAAATTGCGAACTGTAGCCGTATGTTTGGAATTAATGGGATATTTCTCTGAAATGGTAGCCCATGGATCGGGTTTAAGCTGTTTAATACCGAGAGACATCTTGCGCTCTTCGCGATCAAGAGTCAGAATGCAAGCCTCTACCTCTTCGCCAACCTTGAGAAAGTCCTGTGCACTGCGAAGGTGGAGTGACCACGACATCTCCGATACGTGGATCAAACCTTCAACGCCGGGCTGAATCTCTACGAATGCTCCGTAGTCAGCGATAACAACCACGCGGCCGGTAACCTTGTCTCCCACCTGGAGATTTTCATCGAGAGCATCCCAGGGATGAGGATAAAGTTGCTTAAGACCAAGTGCTATCCTCTTTCTCTGCTCATCAAAGTCAAGAATGAAAACATTGATCTTCTGGTCAAGCTCTACTACCTCTTCCGGGTGGTTGATTCTACCCCAAGAAAGGTCAGTAATGTGAATGAGACCGTCAATACCGCCAAGGTCTACGAACACACCATAGGAGGTGATGTTCTTAACAGTACCTTCAACAATATTGCCCTTCTCGAGTTTCTTCATCATTTCAGCTCTCTGAGCCTCAAGTTCTGCCTCTACGAGAGCCTTGTGCGATACCACGACATTACGGAACTCGTGATTGATCTTGACGATCTTAAGGGTCATGGTTTTACCGACGTAGGCATCGTAATCCCTGATGGGTTTGATATCAATCTGTGAACCGGGGAGAAATGCCTCGATACCGAATACGTCAACGATCATACCGCCTTTGGTACGACATTTCACGAAGCCTTCGATAATCTCTTCCTTATCATATGCCTCATTGATCTTATCCCATGCACGAAGTGAGCGTGCTCTCTTATGGGAAAGGATAAGCTGTCCCCTTTTGTCTTCTGCGTTCTCTACGAATACCTCAACCTTGTCGCCTACCTGGAGGTTGGGATTGTAACGGAACTCGGAAATGTTGATTACACCTTCGCTCTTGTAACCGATGTTCACAACAACTTCCCTTTTGTCTTTTGCAACCACTACTCCCTCCACAACTTCGTTCTCATTGACGCGTGAAAGGGTCTGGCTGTAACTTTCCTCTATGGCTGCCCTATCGGCATCATAGAAATTTTCGCTTTCGAATGCATCCCAGTCAAATGTGCTGTTGTCAGCTGATGCATTACTTTGTTTTGCGGCCTTTGGGGCCTCTTCTGCAGTCTCGATGGGAGTTTCTTCCAGTTCCGGTGTTTCTATCGGAGCCTGCTCCTCTACTGCAACATCTTTCAATTCTTCACTCATTTGGTTAAAAATAATTTGTTTTGTAACAAGTAGTTAGACTTTATTTATAGATCCCTTTTATCCGGGGCGTGCAAAAGTAGTCACTATTTCAAACAAATGCAAAAAATGTTTGCATATTTTTTATTATTTTTGCCCATTGCCAAAATTAAAATCCAAAACATATCATGAACCACTTCAAACATCTCATTTTCACGACAGTTGCGGCAATTATATCACTGACCGCATTCGCACAGGACATCAAATACCAAATGCCCCCTAAGGAAATTGCAGAAATCATCATGTCCAAACCTTTTCCCAATGTAACATTCAGTCCCGACAATACGCGCGGAATCATAGCGGAGAGAGAGTGCGCTCTTGTGCCCCTCGCCACTCTTGCGGCTGAAGAACTACGTATTGGTGGCATACGCATCAATCCCCGCAATTTCACGCAAACACGTGAATCATTCTTCAACACGGTCACTCTGCTTGATGTCGCGACCGGAGGCTTGACACAGATTGCCGACTTACCTTCGGATGCGATGATTCGCGATATCAAATGGTCCCCTGGCGGCAAATACTTTTGCTTTCTAAATGAGACTTCAAATGAGATGGAGCTCTGGCGTGTGAATGTCACGGATCCGACTCCTAAAGCAGCCAAAATCAACAGATTCAAAGTCAACACTACTATTTCCAACGGAAATGCATACGAGTTTCTTGACGATGAGAGAATAATATACAAAAGCGTACCTGAGGACATCGGTCCGGTACCCACTCCGACCCTTCCCGACGGTCCAATTGTCCAGGAAAACCTTGGAGAAAGGAATTCCGTAAGGACATTTCAGGACCTGCTCTCCTCACCTTTCGACAAAGTACTCTATGACTACTATTGCACAGTAGTATTCGCCATATATGATAACGGAAAAACAGCGACTGCCGGCCCCAAAGGAGTGGTACGTGATTATGACATCTCCCCCGACTCTCGTTATATGATGGTCACAACCGAACAACACCCCTACTCGTACATGGAAGGACATAATTCTTTCCCGAGCATTCGCGAAATCCGCACCATCTCAGGAGAGACCATCGTCGTGCTAAGCGATACCAATAAGGAGAAGGCAGAAAAAGCACTCCGAGACAAAGCTCCTAAAGACACCTCCGCAACCGGAATACCCGAGCCTCCGCGCAAACTCGGCTTCGAATGGAGAAGCGATATGTCGGCTACCCTGGTATGGAGAGAAGGAGAATCCGAGCGATCACCATTTGCGGCACCCGATCCGGATACCGACAATAAGGAAGAGCAGCCTGAAAAAACCTTTACCGACAAAATATACCAATGTTCCGAACCCTTCAACCTCGATGACAAGCAACTGGTATTAGCCCCTGAATATAGGATAGGACGCATTACCTGGGGGAATTCCCAACTTGCAGTATATACGGAGAGTTCGCAAAAACAGAAATTCAGCAGGACGATAGCATTCACTCCCTGCGACACCATAGCACCGAAACATATTCTATTTACTGAAAGTACAGATGTAGACACTTTGGGCAATTTTCCGGTTTACGGACGCTTTTGGACTATACCAAATCAATACGGCAGAAGAGTGCTTTACACCGACAGCAAATGTTCCCATTTATTCCTCAATGACACCAGACGTCCGGATGCAGAGGGTGACAGAATGTCTTTCATAGACAAAATAACCATCAAAAATGGCGAAATAGAGAATCTCTGGAGCGGGGCCGCACCCTATCAGGAGCGCGTGATAGCCATTACTGATTTCAATCGCCTCAAATTCATCTCCGAAAGGCAGTCCATAAGTGAAGTTCCTAACTACTATGCAGTAGATATCAGAAACAGAAAGAATACTCACAGACAGTTTACCTTCTTTGAAAATCCTGTGCCCATCCTAAGTGGAGTAACGAGGAATTTTGTCACCTATAAACGTGCAGACGGGGTTACGCTTAGCGCTAACCTTTGGTTGCCCGCAGGATACGATCAAGAAAGAGATGGTAAACTTCCCGTGCTGATGTGGGGCTATCCATACGAATTTAAAAGCGTAGCCGAGGCGGAAAAGAGTCGCCCTGCCAGATACAATTTCCTCAGACCGGGTTATGGTTCTGCAGTGCTCTGGGTTACTCAGGGCTATGCAGTAATGGATGGCATTTCCATGTATATAATATCTGAAACCAAAGACAAAGAGCCCAACGATGTCTTCATTAGTCAGTTGATAATGAATGCAGAGGCTGCCATCAATTTCGTTGATTCCATCGGAGTCGGGGATAGAGACAGGATTGCCATCGGAGGCCACTCCTACGGCGGATTTATGACTGCCAACCTGCTTGCTCACACCGACCTGTTCAAAGCCGGCATTGCACGTAGCGGTGCTTACAACAGATCCCTTACCCCGTTCGGATTCCAGAGTGAAAGAAGAAATTACTGGAAAGCGAAGGAGGTATATGACAAGATGTCGCCCTTCAATTATGCCGACAAGCTCAAAACGCCCATTTTGATTATCCACGGCCAGATGGATAATAATACCGGCACATTCCCCATCCAGTCAGAGCGTCTCTACCACGCCGTTGCCGGTCACGGCGGAACAGCCAGATACCTGCAGCTCCCCTACGAGAGTCACGGCTATTCCGCTTATGAAAATGTGATGCATATGCTCTACGAAACGGATACCTGGTTGGCAAAATGGCTCTCACCTGAAGAGGTGGCCAAGGTAAAGGAGAGACAGAAGAAGGAGCAGGAGAGAAAAGATAAAGCTAAAGACAAAAAGAACGAATAATCCCTTTTTTTATATCTTTGCGGCGAAATTTTGAAAATAGATTATGGCAGACAATAATATTTTATCGAAACTGGACGGACTTAAAGAGAAATTCCAATCCATTTCAGCGCAGATAGCCGACCCCGAAGTTATCGCAGATATGAAGCGCTATGTACAACTCAACAAGGAGTACAAAGAGCTTGAACCTATTATTGCTGCCGGTGAGAAGTACCGCAAGATGTTGTTGGACTGCGAAGGTGCCAAAGATATTCTCCAGAATGAGAAAGATGAGGATTTGCGTGAAATGGCCAAAGAAGAGATCGCCATGATTGAGGAACAGTTGCCCGAAATGGAGGAACAGATCAAAATTCTTCTTATTCCTGCCGATCCTCAGGATAGCAAGAATGCCATTATGGAGATTCGTGGTGGTACCGGAGGGGATGAAGCGGCAATTTTCGCCGGAGACCTATTTAGAATGTATGCCAAATATTGCGAGCGCAAGAACTGGAAACTTGAGGTCACCAGTCAATCGGAAGGCACTTCAGGCGGCTTCAAGGAGTTGATCTGCAAAGTTTCCGGTGACAATGTCTACGGTACTCTCAAGTATGAAAGCGGAGTACACCGAGTTCAACGTGTACCGCAGACGGAAACGCAGGGCCGCGTGCATACATCTGCAGCTTCGGTGGCAGTACTACCCGAGGCTGACGAGTTTGACATCGAACTCAATATGAACGACATCCGTAAAGATACTTTCTGCTCTTCCGGTCCCGGCGGCCAGTCGGTCAACACCACCTACTCGGCTATCAGACTGACGCATATTCCTTCAGGCATTGTGGTTCAATGCCAGGATGAAAAGTCCCAGCTAAAAAACTATGACAAGGCTCTGGCTGAACTTCGTACCCGCCTGTACAATATGGAATATGAGAAATATCTCAACGAGATCTCAGCTAAGCGCAAGACCATGGTTTCTACCGGCGACCGTTCCGCTAAAATCCGCACATACAACTATCCACAGTCACGCGTGACTGACCACCGCATCAACTATACGATGCACAATCTTCCCGTATTCATGGATGGAGCCATCCAGGAGGTAATTGATCTGTTGCAGATCGCCGAAAATGCAGAGCGCCTCAAGTATAGCACTGAGTTCTGAGTGTGTAGTTGGTGAACTTCCCTAAATAGGGTTGACCGTTTTTGTAGTGTCAATGTATGCGGTTATTGTCATGGCACCCGATTCTTTGCTGATTAGCCGGTATTTTACCGGATCTCTTAAAATATCAGAAATTTTTTTAACCTCGCCGTTGATCAACATTTCTTGGTTTATTACGCGGGTACCATGACTATAATCGGTATAATTGATACCGTGCCCTCCATAGATGTTTTGGATTGGTTCACCGGAGGGTAACTGATGCCAGCCATAAATATAGACCGAATTCCGTCCATTGGTATCGGTAGCCATTCTATTCGTTATGATAATGTCCTTCTTGTGTCCTGTTATTGGCGTACTGAGCTGCTTATTTAATGGAACACGCTGCTCTTCTATCATTTGGTTATGTTGAATAAATCTCGGCACTGTAACCATTCCGGTATCCGGTGTTGTAGTCAATGACCAAGGATCAAGTTTTATTTCGGCAAATTCCCATGCCAAGTCAGATATTTTGCTTGTCGGCAAACTCGCTCCGAACAAAGTTACTATTCGTTGCGCTGTCAAGGGTAACATTGGGATTCTGCAAAAATCTTGGTCTGAACCAATTGCGAGAAAATCGGGCATAATTTCAATTTCAACCAGATAACTTACATTGTTTGCGTCTTGCAATATTTTGGTAATGTGGTTTACTTTTCGAAATGCGTTTGGGATATTCCCGTTGGAAATTTCTTCAAAAATGGCCTCGTCCCGTTCGTCAATTGACATGGAAGTTATACGCTGCATGAATGCTGCTCCTCCTTCTGCATTTTTTCGGCGGGGAGGAATACGTAATATTTGCGGATATATTTTAGACTCTTGTATGTGCGAAGAATAGGCTTCCGTCTCCCAGAAAGTGTAATTCACTCCTTCTTTATTGCTTCCTGAGAGATTAGCTTGGATATAGCCATTCTTTTTCACCAACAGAGTGTGATATACTTCTTGTGACGGATTTGTTTTCAGTATAAACTGTATGCGGTTATTTTCAGCTGCATATCTTACAAAATCAGCATCTGCCGTTTCTGTCCAAGTGTATTGCAGATTGGCTTTCAGATATTTCTGCATCATTCGGCTTCGATACCAGGTGCTTTCAGTTGCAGATACTATAGGTTGTCCGTTGAGTAGTGCAACACTGTCATTGTAGGCAATAACCGATAGGTAATTTTCATTTGATGCCCTCAGCCAGTTCACGATTTTTGAGCCATAACGGTTGTTGTCCCAATTATTGTTGCTATCCAAGAAAGAAATACGTTTTACATAGGCAGGGATTTCATCTGTAGCATCCAGAAAACCGAAAACTAAGTTTCCTCCTCCACCATGTCCGCTCAACACAACATAGGGATTGTAGCTTTCAAATATTTCCATTATGCTTTCTACACACTCTTTTATCAAAGCATCTCCATTTGGAGTAGATAATCGCCAAGTTCCCCATGATAATTGTGGAACTTCCATATAAGCAGTTACCAAGTTATATCCAAGGTTTTGGATACGGGCAAAGCGAGTTTGTGCTCCGATATGCTGCATATCAAAGCGTCCGTCATCACCCCTCTTCATTTCTTTTCCAATTGTCCAAGCTGTTTTATTGTCATTTGGGAGCCCATAGAATACAAGGGCGGTGGGGAGTTGTGCATCAAATTCAGATGCAGAAGGTGCATTTATTTCTATTATGATGTCAGCTACGCCGGGTTTGTAAGTATATGCCAGCACTTGTTCATCAAAATAGTGGCTTTTTACGAAACTCGGAATTTCAGTGGTTGCACTCATACTTACAGGACTGAAAGAGCCTGAATTGGGATATTCCCACACTTGTTCTAATTTTAAAGTGACTTGTAAACAAGCGACTGCAAACAATGTTATTATAAGTAGATTATATTTTTTCACCGGTTTATTATTTTTATATCTGCCTCTCCCATCCCAGGACATCTGTCAGATGGCCGTTAAGTAAGTGATTACGAGACAAATATAGCAAAATCCGATTAACGTACAAAAATTATAACATATCCTATATAGAGCTAAAAAAGACAAAAAAAAGAGGGCTAACTTAGCTCAACCCTCTTATAATTTTCTGATATTCAAGTAGTAGCCCTTACTCTTTACTATACACTACACACTACACACTACTCCTAGTACCCCCGAGCAGAATCGAACTGCTATCTAAAGTTTAGGAAACTTTCGTTCTATCCGTTGAACTACAGGGGCAGACCGATTCTCTGGCTCAGTATGCCTTGATTAATCGACGCTCTTTTCAATAAGTTGGCGACCACGATAATATCCGCACTCAGGGCATACGTGATGATACATTACAGTAGCACCACAATTGGAACATGTAGCCAAAGTGGGAAGAGTGGCCTTGTAATGTGTTCTTCTCTTATCTCTACGTTGTTTAGAGACCTTATGTTTGGGATGTGCCATTTTAAAATATTTTAATTGTTTTTATTATCCAACAAATCTTTCAAACCGCTGAAAGGCATATTGCACTCCACTGAAACTTCACCACCCGTCTCTTTAGCGAGATAAGCCGTCATCAGAGGGTTGCATTCTCCTTCGGGATGAACCATTTGCAACGGAAGCGCCAGGCAGACGTAGTCGTATACGAACTGGCTCAGGTCCAATTGTACCGCCGTATCCTCAACCATCATCACATCATCGTCCCCACTGCTGACATCAGCCTCTTCTTCTTCGGAGCCGTATTTGACCAAAAGTCCCCTTACAACCTCAATTGGTATCTGCAGGTCATCAAGACATCTGTCGCACTCTACGGTAACGGTACCGGTAATGGTACACTCGAGTTTTACAAAGTCGCGACTCTTGGTCACAACCACCGAAATCGCACATATGGCATCCTGGACAATCTCGCTTCCAAAGGTTTGAAAGAACTCTCCATCTGCTTGGTACTCAAAGGTGTGACTACCATTGGGCAACCCCCTCAAAGGGACCTTTATGCTGTCAGTTACCTTATCCATGTCGCAAAATTGGGCTGCAAATATAACAATTTTTTTAATAACCCCTACTGGTTTGCTCTTTTTCTTTACAACATAGGGCTTACCAGACGGGCAAGGCCCTCATAGAGTTTTTCCTTATATCCACGCTTCTCCCATTTCTGTAATGAAAGTTTTTCGCATCTCGAAATATCCTTGTCGAATTGCTCTTCCAAAATGGCTGCACACTGCGGGTTGTAAATTAAGGACATTACCTCAAAATCATGGAGCATACTGCGGTTGTCCATATTGGCGGAACCCACCATGCAGATTTCCCCATCCACACTGATGCTCTTGGAGTGGATGAAACCCTTTTCGAAAAGATAGACATTGACTCCGGCCCTGAGGAGCTCTTTAATATAGGACATCGAACAATAGTGGATTATTGTCGAGTCCGTGCGGGCGGGCATCATCAAATTGACCTCTACTCCACCCAAAGATGCAGTGCGAATGGCTTTCATCAGCGACTCAGTAGGAGTAAAGTAGGGTGTATTGATGCAAATGCGGCGGCTGGCGCCGGTAATCATGGAAAAGTAGCTCCCCTTGATGCTTGACCAGTCGCTATCCGGCCCTGAAGTAAGAAACTGCGAGTAAATGTCTGTTGCCGCTTTGTGGCGATAAATATTTTCAATGTCTATATCGGCATAATACTTCCTGCGACGCGTCAGATGACGGTTGATAGTAAAATATCTGTCGAGCAGAAAGCTGGACTGCATTGGAAACACCGCCTCCCCTTCCACCCTGATCTGGGTATCCCTCCACTCTTCATAGATACCGCCGTCATAGTAGCGATCCGCTATGTTGATGCCCCCGATATATCCTACGCGGCCGTCAATAACCAATATCTTACGGTGATTGCGATAATTAATTTTGTAAGTGGGTCGGAAGATTCGCACCGGCGAAAATTCGAGTACTTCTATACCTGCCTGACTCATTTCATTGAAAAAGCGTCTTTTGGTCTTTAAAGAGCCGACACTATCGTAGATAACGCGTACCTCTACTCCTTCAGCGGCCTTTTTGATCAAAAGCTCACGAATACGAGTCCCTATATTGTCATCCATAAATATGAATGACTGTAAATGTATATGTTGGTTAGCCGACTCCATATCGGCAATCATCGCGTCTAGCGCCTCCTTGCCGGTGAAATAGAAATCAATCTTGTCGATGACTGTGAGTATGCTATAATTGCCCAGCAAATTCTGACGTATAAGTTTCTTATATGGAAAGACCGAAGTGGGCAGATTATCCACTTCTTTGTAGTGCTGCAGTTGGTTCAAAGCTAGTTTTTTGCGTACCTCCACATCCACTATCCTCTTATTTTTGAAAATTGCATCCTTACGATAATTTTGCCCCATGAGCAAATAGAGAATCAAGCCAATATAGGGTAGCAGAATCAGCACCACAATCCATGTAAGCGTCTTTACGGGATCGGATTTTTTCATCACAAGTCTCCATACGACATATATCACCAGAGAGATATTGGCGAAATAGAGAGCGAAGGAGCATATTTTCCAGAAAAGAGTCCAGGTCATAATCTCAATTTAAGGTTTATGAGCTTTGTACAAAAGAGCCACCCCACACATAAGGGACTCGTATGAAACATCGGCATAACCCGCAGCAGTGAGCTCAGCGCAAAACTCCTCATAACGGGGGAACTGCATCACCGACTCGGGCAGATAGCGGTAAGCACTCCTGTTGCCGGAGATCCATCCTCCAATCAAAGGCAAAATGTGCTTGAAATAAAACAAATAAAGCGCTCTCCAAATGCGGCAATGCGGTACAGCGAACTCAAGTATCATCAATTCTCCCGAGGGAGCCGTAACACGGAATATCTCATCAATGCACTCCGACCTGCGGTCAAAATTGCGGATGCCGAAAGAGATGGTCACAGCGGAAAATGTACCGTCAGCAAAAGGGAGCGAATCTGCCGCAGCAATCTCAAAAGAGGGCTTCACACCCTTTTCAACGCACTTTCGGCGGGCTATCTCTAACATACCCTGTGAAATATCGACTCCCGTAAGAGACCAACCCTTGCGAGCAAGCGCAATTGTCAAATCTCCCGTACCACAGGCCACATCCAGAATCGCGACATATTTACCCTCTTGATCTCCTGCGCGAAGCCTTAGCACTTTGTCCAACCGCCTGACCAAACGACGGCGCCATAAACGATCCATTCCTAAAGAGAGAACGCGGTTGAGGAGGTCATATTTAGGAGCGATGTTGTCGAACATCCCTGAAATGGATTCCTTATCTTTCCTCAGCATAATTACTTCACGTAATCACCTATAAAGCCGCAATCACGGTCATCTATTCTAAGGCTGCCTTTCGTCACATGACCCAGCAACATTAGTGAGACGCCGGAGTCAAACATCATCTCAACAAAGGGGGTCTCTTGCTTCGAATTGAGAGTGATGAGGGCCGCATAACCGCAATTGCCATCAAGAAACTCCTTCTCATCCATTTCAGAGTCGGTTGTGATGTCAAAACCGAGAGTTCGAGGTGTAGAACACTCCACAAGGGCATTTACAAGAGAAGATTCTCCGAGGAAAAAAACACTCTCCACTAAATCATCTTTTATTGCCTCCACGAGAGGCAACAAAAGATTGGTGATAAAACCATCCTCAACCTCATTTGTAAGTTTGCCAAGCAGATATATGGTGTGGCCTTTTGATTTGAATGCAGAGGGTACCATTTTTGCAATTTCCTCCGTGTAGCGTTCAATCATAACATTGTATTGTTTGAAATTATCATACTAAGTTAAACATTTTTTTGCGAATTTGAAAAAATTGATTGATATTTGCAATCCCAAATCCCGCCCAGGTGGTGAAATTGGTAGACACGCTAGCTTGAGGGGCTAGTGCTGGATAACGGCGTGCAAGTTCGAGTCTTGTCCTGGGCACAAAAAGAGGGAGGAACTAAGAAGTCCTCCCTCTTTTAGTGCAGGTCGCTTTGTACCACTCAAAACTCCTTACATATCTCTACTGCCTCGGTTTTAGCAGCTTCAATACGCAAAACAAGATCTTCTGGAGAAAGGTAGTCCATATTTGTGGCGGCAACGGTAATCACCTCGCCGAGACCCCAAAGAAATGATAGGGCGGCCAAGTATGGCGAACCTTGGTCAAGCGGATCTCCTGTCTTTATATCCATGCCGCGTGTGGTGATAAAGAGCACTTTTTCGCATTTACACAGCCCTACACAGGTAGTCCCGTCGTCCGTAAAAGTTATATCGAACAGCGATATATTTTCGAAAAATGACTTGAGAATTGCGGGAAAACTCATATCCCAAAAGGGAGCGGCAACAACCAGACGGTCACAGGCAGCCACTTTGCGCGCTAGTTCTACTGCCAGAGGCGGAATGTTCCCGTTTTCTCGTTGTTCAACATAAGTGATTTTGTCCAACGGAGACAATTTTACAGAATTGACATCAATGATCTCCACCTCATATCTCTTGGAGAGTTCAGCCACAGCAGCATCGAGGATCAGTTTTGTCCTCGATTCGGCCCGCATACAGGAGTCTATGACAATCAGTTTTTTCATATTTATCGGTATTTCAGTCTATTACTTCTATAAGAAAACTCACGGGACGGAAACCGTCGTTGCACGATATCATTGCGGAGGCGGGATTTTTCATCCATCCGTCGTAAAAACCGGAAGCGCCGTGTGAAAGTGCCAGCACAAATGGAGAAATGGAATCCCATGCACTCTTACAGAAGCCTTCAGGCCTTTCCCATCCCTCTGCAATCCAGACATCGCCCTCATTGATATCACAAGCGTGTTCGATGGGGTTTTCATATTTTTCAATCAGGTCCTTGTGTTCTACTTTGCGAACTGCGGTGATGCGTATTCTTTTCATAAGGAGAGGGGTTTTTCGTTATAACAAAAAAGCCCCACATTACTGCGGGGCGAAATGGTGTGGAGTATAGGAGAATCGAACTCCTGACCTTTTGAATGCCATTCAAACGCTCTACCAACTGAGCTAATACCCCATTGGAACCGCAAAAGTAAGCAAAAGTATTGGAAATCCAACTATTTTTTGACAGCCTCAACAAAAAAATCGTAACTTCGTCTCTTTAATAAAATGATTTCAATTGACAAATGTCAGAAGAAAACAGAAAAAAATATAAATACCTCTATGCGGATTCTCCGGAAGTAATTAACGGAAAAAGTTGCAATATTATTCCCGAACCGGAGAGCGAACCCTTATGGAAAGCTTATCTGGCCAAGTTCAAGGATCCCATTATCATAATACTGCTGGTGGCACTCGGGCTCTCGCTCTGCATATCCTTTTATGAGATGCTGGTAATGGGAAGGTCCGCCTCCTGCCTGATTGAGCCCCTCGGAGTACTGATTGCCATTTTGCTTGCCACAGGCATAGCATTTATCTTTGAGTACAACGCCGAAAAGGAGTTCAAGATTCTAAATAAAGCCAAAGACGAGCGTAAAGTCAAGGTACTTAGGTGGCGTAGCGCACATGAAGCAGAAGAGGGTGCTTGGCCGCAGGTTTATGAGATTCCCAGAGGAGATGTCTGTATTGGGGATATTGTCAAGTTGGAGAGTGGTGATGAGATTCCTGCTGACGGGATTCTGCTGGAGGCGATCTCATTGCGAGTTGACGAGTCCAATTTTACCGGAGAGCCATTTACAAGGAAATTTGTGGAAATTGACCCTACACGACCTGAGAGTACCTATCCACAGAATTTTCTCCTTAGAGGTACCACTCTTATAGAGGGTACAGCACTCTATAAGATAACGGCAATAGGACCTGAAACCGAAGAGGGTAAAGGAGCCAGGATTCTTCAGGAAGAGAGCACGGTCGAAACGCCCCTTAACAACCAGCTCAACCATCTGGCAAAACGAATTACCAAAGCAAGCTATTTCATAGCTGCACTGTTAATCATTGGACGTCTACTGATCTTTTTTTTAAAAGCAGGTTCTGGAGAGCGAGAACTGCTGGATATCATCCACGTCATCATCAACTCGGTAATGCTTGCGGTAACGCTGATAGTTGTAACAGTGCCGGAGGGACTTCCGATGAGTGTTACCATCTCACTTGCGCTAAGCATGCGTAAGATGCTGAAGGAGAAGAATCTGGTACGTAAGCTCCACGCTTGCGAAACTATGGGAGCAACAACTGTCATCTGCATTGATAAGACCGGTACACTCACCTACAACAAAATGAGTGTAGTAGAGCAGGAATTTTCCGGCACAGATATGGATTTTGTTGCCCTGAGTATCTCGGTCAACTCGACTGCAGAACTCTCTGAGATTGAACCGGGTAAACTCCGTGCCATAGGCAATCCTACTGAAGGCGCATTACTCCTTTGGCTGCACGATCTGGGATACGATTACCGAGCGCTACGTAAAAGTTTGGATATCACCTTCCAAGAACCTTTCTCCACGGAGAGCAAAAGGATGATAACCGTTACCAAAGATGAGCGTACAGGTAAGAGCGTGCGATATATCAAAGGTGCGCCGGAAATTTTACTTGAAATGTCGGATCGCATAGCCGGTAACCTGACAAAAGAGGAGATCCTTTCCTACCTTCAGAGCTATCAGACCAAGGGAATGCGTACACTAGGCTTCGCATATCAAGAATTAGACGCAAAAGATGAAGCTCCGGTTATCTTTACCGGTATAGTCGGCATAGCCGATCCGGTTAGGAATGATGTGCGTGAGGCAATGGATATCTGTAGAAACCACGCCGGCGTCAGAGTAATAATGGTTACCGGAGATGTGGCACTGACTGCAAACGAAATAGCACGTCAGACCGGAATAATGGATATTCACGAGCCTATGCAGAACCTCAGCGGTGCAGAATTTGCCCGTATGAGCGATGAAGAGATCAAAACCCATATTATCCCCGGACTTAAAGTACTCTCGAGAGCACGCCCCGAAGACAAAGCCCGGCTTGTGACTCTGCTACAGGAGATGGGTGAAGTGGTGGCAGTAACAGGTGATGGTACTAATGATGCTCCTGCACTCAAAAAGGCCCAGGTAGGACTTTCGATGGGTGACGGTACCTCCATAGCCAAAGAGGCAAGCGATATCACCATCATAGATAACTCCTTTTCCAGCATCAACAAGGGTATACTATTTGGACGTTCGCTTTACCTCAACATTAAGCGCTTCATTATATTCCAGATGACCATCAACTTGGGCGCCTGCCTGATAGTACTAATGGGTGCCTTTATGGAGCTGGACTCTCCCCTAACAGTCACTCAAATGCTCTGGGTTAATCTCATAATGGATACGTTTGCCGCAATGGCACTCTCCTCCATCCCTCCTGACCGCAGAGTGATGAACGACCCTCCCAGAGATAGCAATAGTTATATCATAGACCGAAAAATGGCTATTCGCATCATTGTCGTTGGCTTTATTTCTTTCATTGTAATGATTATGATCTGGCGGCTATTATGGCATACGGACATCACTTCGGTAAAAGATTTACTTAATCTGGATACCTTAAACATTTTCCTTTGGGATGCCTTAGCACCCAGCATAAAACCACACCTGTCGGGGTTTGAGAGGGGCGTCTTCTTCTCCATCTTCGTAATGCTTCAATTCTGGAACTTATTCAATGTAAGATATTTCCGCACTAATAGGAGTGTTCTGAAGGATATTCTGGATTCGATATTCAATCGTAAACGTTTCAGGGAGTCCGCCTCTCCGACGCTATTGTTGGTTGCAGCAATAATTCTGCTTGGGCAGTACTTTATAACCAACATTGCGGGAGCTTTCTTCGATGTAGCACCGCTCTCCTTAAGTGACTGGTGGCTGATACTGCTCTGCACCTCCCCCGTGCTGTTTATTCCGGACATCTGGAGGTTTGTAAGAAATCTATTTTCTGCGCAGCGGGAAAAACAACATGCAAAAGCATAATCGGTAATATAATGCAATACAACGAAACAATAACCGGAGTTTTGAAGTTCCTCGAAAATGCCGGAATAGAGTACAAAATCTACACCCATCCCCCACTCCCAACGATAGAAATGGCTATGGAATACTGGAAGAATATTGACTCCACCCACTGCAAGAACCTCTTCTTCCGCAACCACAAGGGCAACCGTCACTATCTGGTATGTTTCGAATGTCACAAAAATCTTGATATCCACTCATTGGAAAAGGCACTCAAGCAGGGTAAACTCTCTTTCGCCTCACCGGAAAGGATGCAGCGTTGCCTGGGTCTGACTCCCGGCTCTGTCTCCCTATTTGGTCTGATAAACGATATGGGACTTGAAAACCGTACTGATGTCAATCCCAAAGAACTATTCCCCAATGGACACCGCGTCAAACTCTATCTAGATAAAGACCTTCAGCAGAGCGAACGGATAAGTTTCCATCCTTGCGACAACACCGCAAGCGTAACCATCTCTCAAGAAGGATTTCGTCACTTCCTCGAGCTTTGGGGTGGCGAAGTGGAATGGATTGAGGTAAAAGAAGATCTAGAGTAGAGCTACTATCTTTTCGAGCCAATTTGCATCTGTTTGATCAAAAGCTGACAACTCTTTACTATCTATATCGAGAACTCCGACGACTATATCATCTTTGAACATCGGGACCACAATCTCGCTTCTGGAAAGCGCACTACATGCGATATGACCGGGGAACTGTTCCACATCGGGAACTATAATCGTCTCGCGGCGTTTCCATGCAGTACCGCAGACTCCGCACCCAAATGGAATCCTGGTGCAAGCAATCGGCCCCTGGAAAGGGCCGAGTACGAGACTCCCCCCGTCCACACGATAAAAACCTATCCACCACCAGCCGAAGGTTTCATGGAGCAGGGCTGCTACATTGGCCATATTGGCAATCGGGTCGTGTTCCATTGGAACCATAGCCTCGATCTGCTGATATACGAGTTTGTATTTTTCTTCCATAATTCAATGCAAAGATAGGAAATAAATGCCCGGTGCAATCTCCGAGCATTTATCATTTTATCAAACAATTGAATTCTTTAATACTTGCTTTAGCGTCAACTACTTGAGATACTCCTCAGCCAGAGCAACCCACATAGACGCCCCTATGGGCAATATATCCGTGTCAAATATATATTTGGGGTGGTGTACCATGAAGGTATCTCCATTTCCAATCATGATGTAACTGCCAGGCTTTTGTTGAAGCATGAATGCAAAGTCTTCGCTACTCATCAATGGCTTACAGGGATAGACGACATTCTCTTCGCCAAAGTACTTCTTCGCCACATCTGCGGCAAACTTCGTCTCCTCTTCACTATTTACCAATACGGCTCCGGGTTGCCCCTCTTTGATATTGTAAGTACAACCGTAGCATTCTGCCTGAGCAGCTGTTATCTTCCGGATCCTATCGAGTACTTTTACGCGAGTTTCGGCTTGCATATTTCTCATCGAGAGTCGGAGAATAGCACTATTGGCTATGACATTGCCCTCATTGCCTGCCAGGAAAGCACCGATGGTCACTACACCATTGTCCCAGGGAGAGATATTGCGTGAAACGATGGTCTGAAGTGCCATGACGAGTGATGCTCCTGCCACTACAGGGTCTATACTTAACTCAGGCATCGAGCCATGAGAACCTTTGCCGATGAGTTCGATTTCCCAATTGTCAACTGCAGACATCGTCTCTCCGTCATGAAAGTGGAGTACACCTTTAGGAAGACCGGGGATATTGTGCATCGCATAGAGACGGTCTATCCGGAATTTCTCAAATAATCCATCTGCTATCATCGCAGGACCGCCCTGCATGTTCTCCTCCGAAGGCTGGAAAATGAAATGTACAGTGCCATTGAACCGGCGCGTATTAGCTAAGTACTTAGCCGCTCCCAATGCCATTGCTGAGTGCCCATCGTGTCCGCAGAGATGAGATACCCCATCATATCGACTCTTGTAGGAGAGGTTATTGTCTTCCTGAACACGGATCGCATCCATATCTGCGCGGAAGCCGATACTCTTATGACCCTCACCATTCTGCAAACGTCCGACTACACCATAGATACCATCCTTGCCGATCTTTTCGTGTACCTCGTAGCCCATTTGGGCCAACTCTTTAGCTATGTATCGTGCAGTTTCATGCTCTTTAGTGGAAACTTCGGGATGGGAATGTATATATTCCATCCATCGTTTCATATCGGAGTGCAATGCCTTTACTCCTTCTATGGGTTTTGCGCTCATATTCCTATGCCTCCTTTGTTTTACCTGAAACGGTGAATCTGATTACAAGGATAGCGATGACAATCATAATGAAGTTGAAGAGCAGTGCTATCATGGCACCATGTCTGAAATCAAGATTGTCCTGACGTCCTATAAAGAGTGTATCCAGAGCCGTGAAAGGTCTGCCGTTGACTATGATACCGGAATAAATGGCGGTGGAAATCGCAATTCCAAAACCATTACCGAGGGAAGATGCCATCTTGTAAATACCTGAACCCGCTGCAGTCTGACTAAGCGGTAGATTGGAGAGCGCAGCATCTGTCGATGGAGTTGCATAGAATGCAAGCCCCAGACCAAAGAAGATGTAACCAATCGCCATCAATACCATATAGGTACTCGTCATAATGTTGGTCGGCAGCATACATGCAATCGAGAGAAGGAGGATTAAACAGCCCCAGATCATCGGTTTGCGCGGACCATACTTACGTAGCAGTCGCTCACCCACTCGAATAAAGAGCAGAATCACAACTCCGTATCCCAGTGTCAGGTAGCCGGTGGTATCCGCACTGATTCCTCCACCTTGCTGCATCAGCATCAAAGTGACGATCAGTACTCCGGAGGTACTATTTAGAATCAAATTGGAGACCGTCGCACCAGTAAATGTCTTATTACGGAAAAGGCTGAAATCGATGAACGGCCCCTCTTTTTTCTTCAATTCAAAAATGATGAACAGGATCAGGAAAACAACAGAAATGCCGGCCAAAATCAGTGACTTCGTGCTGCCCCATCCCCATTCCGAACCTTTACTGACAAAGAGCTGGAGCGCAACGATAAAGAACATAAAAAGCAGCATTCCCATATAGTCAAACCGAGTTTTGCCTTTTTGTTCCGCTTTGCTTTCGGGGAGATCACGTATAAGGAAGAGACCGAGAACGGAGAGCACACAAGATACTATAAATATCCACCTCCATCCGAGATTATCCGCCATTGCTCCACCTACAAGAGCCGCAAAGCTGGTACCACCCCATGTTCCCATACTCCACAGGCTGACTGCCCTCTGCCTTCCTTTCTCATCCCAATATTCTCTGAGCAAAGAAAGCGTAGCAGGCATAATACATGCTGCGGAGAGTCCTTGAAGAATACGACCGGTAAGCAGAACCGGAAATGTAAGGCCACTTTTACCCGGCACAAATGCTATCAAAGCCGCTCCTGCAATGGCTAATAGAAAACCTAACCTTGTAATCTTAACCCTGCCGATTTTGTCAGCCAGACCTCCAAATACGACTACGGTCATACCTGAGAAAAGTGCAGTAATAGAGACCGCAAGGTTGAGGGAAGAATTCGGAAGACCGAGATCCTGGTTCATGACCACATTGACATTGAGGATGGTCATGCCGAAGAGCCAGAAAGAGAGCAGACCGAGAATAAATCCGAAAAGGACTCTGTCGTTCCCTCTGTAGGCCTTTGCACTTAAACTATTAGATTGAGTTGCCATAATCTTAAATAATTAGGTTTAGATTAGAGAATAAATTATTGTATTAATCAAATAACATTTTCACTGTTGATTGATTATAATAGTTCTAATGTATTTGGATACAAAGGTAAACTTTTATAGGACTTACAAGCAAAAGAATAGAAAATATTTTGCCAATAAAATATAAATTCATTGGGTTTCAGTTGTTTATAACAGAGAAACCGGAATATTATAAGAATAAAGGATATTATCCCTTATTATCTATTATTTAATTGATTATCTGAAGATTAGCTTAAAAATTGTACCTGTAGCGTCGCTCTTCGCCAGATTAATGCTACCATTATGTAGCCTCATAATCTGATTTGAGAGGCTTAACCCAATGCCTGTCCCCTCTTGTTTAGTGGTAAAAAATGGAACGAACAGCTCTTCCTGACTTTCTATGCTGATAGGAGTTCCATTGTTTTGAACCTCTATGATAATTTGTTCGGATAGATTTATCTCAGCGCTGATTTGTATTTTTGTAGCCTCAGCCTCGAGAGCATTTTTTACAATATTTATGAGAATCTGAATGATTTGTCCCTCATCTGCGTAAAGAATAATGTCCTCCGATTTTTCCTCGAAAATAAGAGCTACACCTCTGTTTTGTGCCTGTTCTTGTGTCAGGGAAATTACTCTTTCCACCAGATCCCTGACCAAAACCGCTTTTTTAACAGGAGTGGCAACTCTGGTGAGAGTCCTGTAGGTATCCACAAATTTGATCAAGCCTCGCGAAGATTGCGCTATTGTTTCCAGTCCGCTTCGTACCTGATCTTCGACATTGTCGAATTGCTGAAGAGCTTCACTTAGCGAAGCGATGGGAGTAACCGTGTTCATTATTTCGTGAGTGAGTACCCGAATCAGTTTTGCCCAGGACTCTTGCTCGCTCTCGGAAATATTGCTTGTGATGTCATTGAAAGCGACCACCTCCACCTCTTTTTTGCCTATGGTTGCTTTTGATGAGGTGAGGGAAATGGTCACTTTTCCGGATTCATTGTAAAAACTCGCTCTCTGCTCCAAACCGGTGTCAGCTATGGATTCAAATGCCTCAAAGAGAGATTCGCTGACAGTTTTTAGTTGTTTGATATTGCCGAGAGTGGCGATGCCAAGCAATTCAAGCGCAGTTTTATTGGAATAGTTGACTCTGCCGTTTTGCTCTATGACGATAACTCCCGTTTTGACATGATCAAGCATGAGACCGAAATATTGCTCCTGTGTACTGATCTCCTTTCTTTCCTGATCAAACATATTGCGCAAGCGATTTAGGCTTGCGTTGAATTTTTTTGAAAAAAATCCCCCTTCACCAAAACGGAAATTATACTCTTTATCTTCCAGGGCATCAAGCATGTAAGTCACCTTTTTGCGCATCCGGCGCGAGGTGAGATAGGAAGTAATAATCGCCGTAATAACGATTACACCAAG